>OKVD01000094.1_pt1 | contig 79713 bp, 72 predicted proteins | sample 1606881 | NCBI WGS metagenome assembly OKVD01 (sample SAMN03281011, study PRJEB24777) | human gut metagenome | isolation source: fecal sample PR176 from 1 month old male Indian infant, caesarean delivered... | place: Singapore | collected 2006-01-13
CTGATGATTCATTATGGACAGGCAGCTATTTAGCTGCTCTATTTGTCGTGTCTTCATGATTGTTGAAAACATTTGTTGTCAATGTGCGGGTATCGCTACGAGGTATTTATTTTCGTAGCAATGTGCGGTTGGCGTTTAAGCCTTTCATTAAATAAATAGGATTATTTTGGAAGAATTTAGAATTGTATGAAATAAAAATAGGACTAAATAGATGAAATATGAAACCGCAACAGCCGTGATTAAAAACTATCACAGAATTGCAATTGCCCCTCATTCAAGCTATAGACGTTAGCCTGGACGGGGAGCAATTAGATAACTATAGAATGTTCTTTAATGTATTACTGATAATATATCCGTGATAGTCTTAGCTAAAAAGCATAAACTTATGCCATCATAGATAGTGGCTAGAATTGGAACCCAGCCATCGGCTGATGCCATTTCCCACAAACCAACAGCAAGCTTTTTTATTGGATCTATAAAAAATCTGCAAATTAAACCTCCGACTACAAAGAGAATCAATGTTACCACTATTGTTATAATTTTAAACGCAGTATCTTTCAACGAAGGTATAAGTGATTTCATCTCACTACTACTTTGCGTTGGATATTCGTCTGTAAAATCACTAACAGTTTGACTGGCTTGATCAAAAACCACGCCGGTGCTCCCTTGCAAAGATGCCTCAATACTCTTCCCTTTAACGATAAGAACTATATTAACCACTGTTAATATAATGGTAAGAATAATTATCACCTTTGAATAACAACTAAGATTGCAAAACCTTTTTTTCATTAATATACCATCTTTCCTATAATTTCTTAAGCTTGCGTTTTACAGGAAGCTCAATAAAATTTATCGTTTCATATCCACTCCCCAACAAAGCGAAAGATACCTTACTAAATCTATTTAAAACGCGATTTGATGATATCACGTATTGATTTTTTCATATTGTTTCTATTACGTTCTTCCATCCATATGTTTTCCTTATTTGTTATATATTCATCATGAATTACTTCTGCTCCATTGAATTTACGTATAATATCTAGTGGCATATCTTCAACTATTTTATCTCCTAGCAGCTTCCAAAGATTATGCCATGTATCCTCACTATTTAGTGAACCATAAAATTTCACTTCAAATCCATCACCCACAATTTCATTATCTGTAACAATATATTCTAAATCTTTTATTGTAGACAATATCATAATATTATTGCCATATCTGTCAACCGCCGCCATCGACTTATACAAAAAATCCGAATTTGTTACCCAAATCCCACATCCATTCTCACTCGTATCATAAATATAATTATTTAATGTTAATTGAGCATTATAATCTATCCATTTTCTTCCAACTTCATCCCGCTCTACATTAGCAGGTTTCTCTAAGTGATAATATTTAATAAATAATTTATTTTTTAATTGCGAACCTGATTGACCTCCATTATGCTTATATTGCTTTAACGTTTCAATGAAATGCCCATCATTAGCGCTCTGCAACTGTATCTCTATATTTTTATAAATTGGTTCCCAAGCAGAAAACTCTCCACCACAAAATTCTGACATATCCTTTTCAAAAATATGCACATCTTTTTGTTCCCCCAGATTTATACTTACAATAATATAGCCATCAAAAACATCGTATTTTCTTGTTGCAATTTTCAAACGAACGCTGAACTTCTCTTCGGTTGTTAAATCTTTAAATAAATATTCATTCATACCGCTTCTCCAAAGACTCAATTTTGACAAATTATAACATATATTCAGAAGAAATGTAACCACTTATTGTAGTCTATAAGCTACACCTCTATAAGCTACACCTCTATATGCTACACGCAAAAAGAAGAGCGTTTCGTCACTAGATTCATGCACCTGATTTTTAATATTATACTTCATCCTATTAGACTAATTATACGAGCATTTGTCGTGTCTATAAAACATATATGTCCTCTAACCATACCCAAAATTATTCTTTCCTCACTGGTGCATAAAAAATCGTAATATGAGCGTTATCATCCCCATAATCAATCATTACATAGTAATCCCGAATCATATACCATGTATGCCAATCTTCAAGAGAATAAACTTCACCAGTTTTAAAGTCCACCAAACATACATCCTTGAATTGACCATCTGCCAAATCAGCTTCTTTGCCTGTCATATTTTCAAACTTCTCTAGGCATTCGGAACATAGACGCTCTGAAAGTCTCTCCCAGTCAATTACACTTTTCTCTCCATAATTAACATCAATTTCAGCAATCCCTCGCTCATGCATTCCTCGGATTATAAACGTACATTCGCCTTCTCCATAAGAAGTAAATATTGTAGAGTTGCCGGACTGTTCAAAAATTTCTTTTCCAGAATCTTCATCATAACATCTCACCTGGCTGTCACTGATACCCCATTTATTGAGACAAATTATACCTATAGAATCAAATCGTCGGTAATAACCCATAAGGCTGTCCCCTCGTTTTCCACACAAGGCACAGTCATTTGAAACATTTGCAGATTCCTCTCCATCAGAAATTATAGATAAACTGGCCTTTGTTTGACAGCCATACAACAGACAACAGACTAACAAATAGGCTAAAAAACATATTTTCTTTTTCATAGTGGCTCCAGGACAATAAAAATGAGAGTCGGTCCATATTTTTTAGACCGTACCTCTCACTTCCGTCTGATTCCCTGTATATAAGTTTTCACAAGAACCCTCTCCTCATCAGCTAAAGAAAGCCATGTGTCCAGCACATGCCGCTGTTCTTCTGACAAATTTACAATCTTATCCTCTTCCATAAAGAATTGAGACAGTGTAATGCCAAAACCATCACAAATCTTTGATAATGTAATAATGTTAGGAAGACTTTTTCTGTTCAGAAGATTGGATAATGTGGATTGCTCAATTCCCGATACCTGCGCTAACCTATATCTTGTCATTTGACGTTTCTCGCACAATTCTTCAATCCGATTTATAACATAGTTTTCATCTAGCAAGTAGACTACACCTCAATTCTGTAATATTATATTACTATCATAAACAGAATTGAGGTATTATATCAGATTGTATTCTAAAAAGTATAATGCTTCATTTTTGAGTAGTATAATTCCAAAAAATATGTCCTTGTTTAATAGGGACTGTCATCTATATTAACATAATTAACTATTTTTTTAAAGAAGTATTTTATTGAGTCCAAAAGTCCAGCACCTCGTTTTCATTGGATAAGTCAGTCACAAATCTTTCTTTTCTAATATGTCCCATACACTTCTGCCCATCTCGCATGTTTTGTTCACTATAATATCAAACGGGCCGCATGTTCAAGGCGACCCGTTCATTTGTAAAGTAATTTAATTGATGTGTTAATGTACCCTATTACAGTTAAAAATGAAATCGTTCCAGTGTATAGATTGGTCTGGTAATTATTTTGCCCTCAACACCGCCATGGGTATTGCCTTTCAGGTAAAGAAGATAATCTGCCTTACCGTCAAAAAGCGCCTTTTTAGCTGTATTTCCAGTCTGCTTACCAGACTTTACCTCAATAACATACCGTGTCCGCTCTTTCAGACTTTGTACGTAAAAGTCGATTTCACCACTCTTATATGTGGCAAACGCTGGTGTCTCAAATGCAATCTGTTGTGGAAAATCCAGCCTTTTCACCAGGTTGATATAAACATAATTTTCATTAAGCGTCCCATTTATGGAAGCCTTGTCAAGACCAGCTTGTGTCATGTAGAAATTCGCAATTCCTAAATCCATAAAATAGCAACGTCTTCCCGGTTTAAAATCAAGAATATCAAGCTCTACAATTTTACCACAGAAGCCGATTATGCCAGAATGATACAACCAATTAATGGCGCGGACCACTGTTGCCTTGGATATATTGCTAGTACTGTCTTTGACAACCAATTTCTGTAATTCTTCCCCTATACTATCTTGTTCCAGCCCTTTTTTCTCTCTGGCAAGTATCCGGCATATATTAAGAAAAATGTCCGCAAAAACACTTACATCCAAAATATCTGTGAAATAACGCATGGATTCATTTAAAAAAGTTTCTATAATCCGCCTTAGTTCTTTGGTAGCAATTTCCAGCGAGCCGCTGGAAAGATATTTTTCCACAACGGCAGGATAACCGCCAATCTGGCAATAAATATTGTATAACTGCTTCAACTGCTCATAATAGTTTTTATCTTCAAACACAGAATTGCCAATCAGAAGATACATCCGAAACAATTCGATGTCTGCAGCTGCCAGATATTCTTCAAATGACAGGGTATAGATGGTCACGCTGGTGACATCGCCACTGGAGAATCGGAACTCCGGCTCCAACACCCGGCCAAGGTAACTGCCAGTCACAATAAAATGGCATTGAAACTGCCTTGTAAACTCCCTTATCCGATTGTATATGTCAGCAGATTCCTGTATTTCGTCAATAATAATAACGGTATCATCAGTATCTTCAAAGCTTTGATCGTAAAGGCAGAAAGCATCATGAAGCGGGTGCTCCGGTCGGGGTGTTCCCGGCATCCATGCAGTTGCCCGATTATAACATTCCAAAAACTGTTTGCCACTTAATTCAAAAAGGTTAATATATATCTTATGTTTGAAGTTCTCGTCTGCAAACTTATTGATGATATAGGTTTTACCAACCTGTCTGGCTCCCCGTACTTCCAGAGTGCTGTTACTGGATTCGTTTTTCCAATCCATAAGCTGCTGATAGACATTTCGTTTAATATACATAGCAAATCTCCCTTCTAAGAGAATATCTTTATTATATCAGATAGGACATGCGGATTCAATGCATGCAAGGTCATATAAAATATTTTAGGAAGCGGCATCTCTGCCGCTTCCCATAGTTCCATTCCCTGAGTTCACTTTCCGGCTCCTGATGACGATTCTATATAGTCCTCATACCCTTTCGGATCAATCTCCCGAAGTAAAGTTTCTTTAAATCGGTATTCTGGATAACTGCAATATCCGCTGCGCCCATATCTCCCAGCTGGGACTGCAAGACCATTACGAATAATCCATACAAGGATTTCCTGCCCATTATGATTGGTATCAATAAATGCACAGTCTTTTTCTCTTTTCCCCTCCAGATTCACCGTAAGAAAATCCCACGGTTCCGGATAGCCGTCTTCCCAACTGTACATCTGGATGGCAAGATTTCCATCCATGTAGGAATTTACCTCCAAAGATATTGAATAAATTTTCCCGTACTTGTTTAATTCAAATCGTCTCTCCATCTTTATTTTTCTCCTTTGTTTCCTTAAGTCCAGCCACAATTAAATTAACGGCCAGACGGTAACCATGCTGAAACATATAGCTGGCCTCATCTAAGCTCTGATCTTCAATTAGTGTAATACATTTTCGGAATAATGCCCACTGCTCCGGTGTCAGCTGTTCCTGCAACTCATCTTGTATAGAAATAATCTCTTTCAAATGATGATTTGAACATGTTTCTCCGGAACAGGCTCCGATTTCCAAATTGCCATAATAGAATTCCTCAAGGAAATTTTCTGGTATCGCTATCGGCAATGTGACTGATTCCGTTTTTTGCGATAAGGATACAGAAATATCTTCCAAAACCTGAATCAGCCTGGGCAGTTGTACCTCAAAAAAATTCTTTCCCATCTGTGTTTCATAAAAGTTCATATTGTTATCCATCCTTCCTGATTTCTCTGGGAACCTCATAAATTCGGAACCCACAATATTTGCCATAACAAGTTATAGAATCATCAATCAGTACTGACAGGTTTCTGAAATAATGACCTTTCTGAAAATCCGATTCACTCAGGACATCATAACATCCATACTCCCTCTCACCGATTTTTATAAGTTGTCCTTTAGCATCACTACCCATGACATTCTCATATTCAATCACGGCCAGTAGTTCTGCATACCCTTTTTCATTTTTGCAGTCAAATCTCCCATAAGCAACCACTCTCTCTTTCAATTTGTACCTCCAGTTTTCTAAGAAGTTTTCTAATTATCAAGAACCATTAAGCTGCAAACTTTCGCTCTCTCCTACAATTTTTTCCTACCCAATCCAACAGCCTCTTTTCTCCCAATTCCTCCATACAGTAATCGTACAGCCTGGGATTGAATTTTTTCAACCTCTTGAATTTACCAAAATCCGTAAGATGGCAGCCCACAGGGCAGAACATACAGCCAGTTCGCTGTTCCCCGGTGCATTGCAGCTTTCCCCCAGATGGAAAAAAGCACATTTGCCCTGGGACTTGTCCTGCCTCTACAACATCTCCATAGGGTTCGGCCAATTCAATGCTATTTTGGAGTTTATATTGAAGAACATCCTGCTCCCGCCAAAATTCCATCGGTCTGCTCATGGGACGGCGGCTTTCAAAACTGTTGCAGCCCGTCCTCAGATACGCTTCTTTCCTTCTAGCAGATTCCTCCGCCATCAATGCCAGAATCGGATGCCTGCCGGTCTGCTTTTCGTACAGGGCAACAGGCTCCTCTTTCTGCTTATCACAGCAAAACGGCGAAATCAGAATATCTGATTCATAGAGCGGCAGCCATTTTATGTACTGCTGACGATAGAGTGATTTTTTTCCTTCCAAATCCAGACCATTCAGCTTATTGAGCGCCCACTGCTTTCCTTGTCTTGCATACCATATAGTCTGTGCCACATCCTTACTCGGAAAGCACCAGCCGTATCGTATAATGATTTCTTTCAGCGGCATCACAGGTTTGAGCACTGTGATATTTTCCTGCCGCCTGACAAACTGCCGGATACCCGGGTATTCCATCCAGGTATCTACAAAAACAGCAGGAATCCGTCTGTCTTCTCTTCTTACGATATCCATGAGAATTGTTGAGTCTTTACCCCCGCTAAAGCTGATGTAAACCCCTTCGGTTCCATATTCGTTGATAAAGCTTCTTACCCGGTTTCTTGTCATTACCACTTTCACCTCTAAAGGCAATGACTGCCGGCAGCGCAGCGTATCCGCGCTAAGGATATATTTCATAACACCACGAACAAATCACTTCGTATCGTGGATAGGCCAATCGGCTTCCCCCTGCTACTTCGCCTGCTGTCCATCTAAGGGCTTTCAACCGTTTTCTCTTTTCATGTCCATACAGGGCTTACTTTCACGCAACTATTTGGCCTTTTCTCTAACGTCCTTACTCACCTTTGACGTTAAACCCGGTTTACCGGGATTTGTTATTACTCCTTTCCCTTAAAAATCAAATACGTCATAACAGCCGCACCGTGTAATGGGCAGTCTTTCCTGTTACAGGGATCGTTGCCCATATGTGTTCTCCTCCTTCCTGCGTAATCACACAGAGGCCAATGCTTTTGCACGGCCTCTTTTTGTTTCTCTTTTTGACTCACTCTCCACAAATCATGACCGTGGTATCAGGCTGCGGCAGAAAGGTCTGCTTTCTCACCTTCCCATTCTTCTCCCATACTGGATACCGCCTCCATCAAATCCGCTTCCAGGACATCCACCAAGAGTTTTCCAGCCAGATGACCATGCCAGATTTTAGCCTTTGTTTCTCTCAATTCCTTAAATTCCTTTTTCCTGAGCCTTATGCTCTCCTTAGCAAGAATAAAGTCCTCCTCCGTGAGACGCTTCTGTATTTCCCGCTGCCATTTCATAATAAAGCGCTTAGCCTTGTTAAAATCTGCATTCTGCTTATCTCCCGTGGTTCGTTTCTGCCTTGCGGTTCCGTCTGGCTCAATCTCCAGCGTATAGTAAGGGCAATCCAGAGCCTCTGTCTTTCTTAAAAATACAATGAAAGACTCCCTCCGCTGGATTCGGCCGAAATAGATATCGGTACGATCCAGGCAGTGTCCGAGGACTGCACCTTCGACGAGAATGTCTTCGACGGTTTTGGGGACAATGATTGTGTATTGTTTATCCCCGTATTCATATTTTTCTTGAATAGATCTACAGATAGAGTCAATATCCGGGTAATGTTCCAATATTTCTTCCGCCTGTTTAACTATCTCCTCTCCACCGCACAGGCTAACTGTCTCATCATGCTTCGCTACCAGATCCTTTGGTTTGAAAACTAGCTCTGCCTCTGTATCCGCTTTCAACCTCGATGCCATAAAAAGGTAATCCCGCCAAGTTGAAATCAGTTCCTTAACCGGCCTACCAGATAAAGCAGATTGTTTTTTCAGATAATTGCAGATTCTTACCAGACTCATTTTTTTCAGGATAAATCCCAAATCTGAGGGTTCTGCCTGCCACTGCTCCAGCTGTTTCAACATTTGATCCGGGTAATTCTTTTTATTCTGTTTCTCATATTTCAGCCATGCGAGATATTGAAAGCCTCCTTTATCCTTCCTCAAACGCCTCATCTGGTTCTTATCAATCCCTAACGCTTTTGCAAAGTCATGGGAGCTGTCTATCTCCAGTTCCCTCTTTCCCCCAAGAATATCTTTTACAACCATTATCAGTCCAGCTTTTGCCAACTGCTCCAAATAAGGCTTTTCTCTCAGTGTTTCCAGATAAACTTCCGGATCTAATCTGTCTGATTGCCTAATCAGCTCACTCAGACCGGTTCTGCTTAATTTTGTGCGGGCGAGATACAGCAGATTCCTACGGTATACGGCGCCCTCATAATCTCTGTTGTCATAATAATACATCCTATATGGATTGTAGCTGACCCGCTCCCCTTTTATCCAACGGGAATAGGAATTTTTATACAGACCATAATAAAATCTTGATGATTCCATTGCGCTGTTATAAATAACCCGCCGTTCCTCGAATATATACAGTTTTGGAGTTTCATACCCGCCTTTCGCATAATGCCGGAGAACTTTAAATTGCCGGAGAACTACATCGTCTCCACAAGGCTGAAGAAGATATGCTGTCTCCGCAGCCGTTTCAAATCTCCCTGTCCTTCCTTTGGCCTTATACTGAATCGTATGACGACAGCATGGGCATTTCCCCATCTTATTATGTTTTGGTTTTTTAATTGGAACTTCCTTCTCACACCATGAACAATACCCAGTCTGTATTTTTTTTCTGGAGTAATCATAGAAAATATAGTTATAGTGGATTGCCTGCTTGTCCACCCAGCGTTCCCAGTCTTTAGGCAGGGCCGGTACTCTTGACATGACAAAATCCCATGGTTCCGTTTCACGTCTGTGGCGTTCCTTCAGCTGTCTTTCACGCACGTCATTCTGATAATTAGAAATCCCGTTATAGCCATCTTCTGCTACATCCAGATACTGCTTCATCAGAAGATTGTCCTCCGGAGCCATATAACTTCTAGAAATTCTGTCATAAAAAATCCAATCCATATGATCAAGAATTGCTGTCTTCCACTTTCTGCGGGCAGTATCCCATGTAAAAAATCGTCCGGTATCCTTATCAATGTACAGCTCATATGCTGGTTTATTGCTGCCCATACGCATATCGTGTGTCTGAAAAAAAGAAACTTTCAAAATTCTTTCAATCACCTGGCAGCGCATATAAATATCGGTTTTATAATTTTCTACAACGGCTCCATACCACGTCTTTTCTTTTACCAGATGATCGTTTTCCGCCATTTTCATCATTTCATCAGTAGCGACCGTTTGATATGTCTTTCTCAGATATTCTTTTTTCATTCTCTATGCAGCCTCCTGCCTTCCCTTAATGCCATACCAGATATCCGGCATAATTTCTTCGCCGTCCACAACATAGATACCTGCTTCCGCGATTCTCTGGCTGTCCGGTTCCTCCTTTAAGAATCCCAGCACATCGCCAATCCGGCCCTTTGCCAGCGGCCTTTTTCCACGTACAACAGTAAATCCCCTATATGCTTCCCCCCGCTCTGTCTCTACTCTGAAATTTGTATCTTTTCTAAATGGGTACTCACAGATATATCGCAGGCTATGGGCGATAAACTCCGGTAATTCCAGTTGTTTTACAAGCCTCAACCTGGTACAGGAAATACGGCTGTCGTTGGCGTCTTCGTCAATGTCACCGTCTGCCAGAACCAGATAGTACAGGGCGCTGTCCCAATCCGGGTAATATGATAGGCAGTCTAGGGGATTTTCTGCACAGTGGAATCCGTTTCTGGCGCAGTTTGCTTCCGTCTCCTCATTCCATGTTCCCAGCTCATACTGGAAACGGTTTCCACACGCTGTACAGGATAGATCCTTGTCAAACCCTTTATAAGCGATTATCATAAATCCGGTGCCCCCCTTCTTCCAATTCATCCCTCGAACCGCTTTTCTGTTCCTTAAAACTATAATACTGCTCTTCTGTCACAATAATATGGTCAACCAGAGGAATCCCCAGCAGTTCACCCGCAGCTTCCAGCTTTTCTGTCATGAGCCTGTCTTCCCGGCTTGGCTCTGCGTCTCCGGACGGATGATTGTGGAAACATACTATCCCTGCCGCATTATTCAGAATGGCATGTTTAAATACCTCCCGCATCTCGACTAAGCAAGCGTTGAGTGTCCCCACCGATACAATCTCCACGGCCATAGGCTCCATTCGTGTATTGACGGACATCACCAGGAATAATTCCCGGTCTGCCGCAGAAATCATAGGTCTCACCATGTCCGCCGCTTCCTGCGGTTCTGTAAACCTGCTAATCCCATATAAACCTGTGCTTTCTCTTACTACCTGCAATCGAATTAAATCCACCCGCTTTCCTGGTATCGGCTGTCTTAACATATTCATTATTTTTTCTTGCTGCAAATACGCTTCCATCATATCCTCCTCTTACACAGTCATTCCTACATCAAACAAAGATATCTGTTCCTCTTCCGATTTGTTTTCTGTCCTGTCTGACGTATTATCCGGCTTTTTCTTTTCTTCTGTTTTTGCTTTTTTTGTCTGCCCTTTGCCTTTCTGCTTGCCTGCTGGCTTTTTACCCTCGATGGAAGTGGATAATTTTTCCAAAAAATTCTCTTCTGCTTCTTTTTCCTTCTGCTCCATCTGTTCCTTGTCATCAAGGGCATAATAATCCTGGACCCAGCTAAACACCGTATCGCTTGTCACAGCAAATCCCACACGAATCCGCTGATTCCTCGATTCCTCATCCACCAGTTCCCATGCTTTTTGCATTAAGTAGTCTACACACCGCTGCAATGTCTTATGGCTCTGAAGAATCTGAAACTCCATTTCCGGATTGCTACACTGTTTCAACAGAGCATTTCCAATGACATCTGCAAAATGGGGGTCTTTTAAATACAGCATTTCATCCAGAAGTTTCGCTCTGGCACTGGCATAAGTTTTCACCGTGTTTCCGCCGTCTACCAGAAAATAATGCTTTCCGGACAAGAATGCCTCAAGATCAGATTTTTTTATCTTGTTTTTTTCCGCAAGTGCTTCCAGGTCTTTCTTAAGTCCCATCTGCTTTAGTTTTGCCGCAAGTTGATTGACTGCCTGAACACTTTCCATCTTTTTAATCATCTTTTCTACCATTGCGTCCTCCTCCATAAAAACAGCCGGAGAAATCGTTTCCCCGGCCTTTCCGTTTTAGGCTGCTTCCATCTCCTGCTGCCCGTCATCCTCTGTCAGTTCTGTTCCTTCCTGCTCCATGTCACCATCTGCTTCCGCCTGTGTTGAACTCTCTCCCGATTCCTGTCCTTCTCCTCTCAGTTCTCTGTCCTCCCGGTCCAGAATATCCAGAAGCGCAAGAATCAATCCTTTGCACCAGATGTTCTCCCAATTCTTATTAAATTCCTGGACTTCAAGAATAACAAGGTCCCAATCTTCTTCCGCAAGCCCCTTTCCGCAAAATTTCTTGTAAAAAGCATAACTCTCATTCATCGCCGCATTATAATCAACAGCTGCAGCCTGATCCAGATTCCCTATGAAAGCCAGGAACAGCGGTTCTTCCTGATAGTTGTCCTTTAAGTCCTCCAGGCTGATTGCCTGAACCCCATTCAGGAAATGATGCATGTCGTTAAACAGGTTCTTCACCAGTGTCTGATAATACATTTTCATCCTCCTTATCATCCGCTAAGATACTTTTAATTCCGCAATATCCAGCTGACCGGTAATCTGCGCCTTTTCTCCGCTCTTTCCCCGTTTCCGTTTACCGGAGCGAAGCTTCTTTTCCATTCGTTTTCTGCACAAAGCCAGCGCCACAGCCAATCCTTCCTGACAGCTCTCTCTCTTCATTTTTAATAAATCCCCGTCCCTGATTGCCTGTTCCAGCACTTCTTCATGGTAAAACAGTCGGTAAGCCTCCCCTGTTTCCCTGTCATCATTTTGCAGTTCACAGAAATGTTCCTGCAGCCATTGATAATCAGGATTCTTTCTGTATGCATTCAGGGCCTTTCCTGCCGCTTCCTTGATTTCGACTTCGTTTGCCATGTAGGACTCGTCCATTACCGGAGGGAGCGGAGAATAATAGCATTCCGGATAGTGTTCTTCCGGCAATGCTTTTTCAATCTGTCTGAGAAATGCCTCAATTCCTTTACGGAGATTGTTTAAATAAATACCGTCAGACAATTCCGCCTCCAAAGCGCCTGTCTGCCTCCACAAATTCCAGCGGTCGTACAGCTCCTGGAGCCGTTCCTCATAACTTTGAGCAATCGACTTCATATCATCTGCCTGTTGGCGATTCCCACTATAGCCCTGACAAACCAGCATCTCCAGCTTTTCGTCATGAGACAATACGCCGCAGATATATCCGCTTTTACAAAACTTACACCCATAACGGTATTTTCCTGCCAGCCTGCCTTCCAATATCTCTTTCCTGTTAAAATCAATATTCCGGCAGTTCCTGCACGATTCTTTTTCCATTCTGCTTCCCTTTCCTTTCTAAGCAGCCATATCAATAAACTCACTTAAATCCATTTGACCCTCTACCTGTCTTTCCAACTTAGGTCCTCCATAGAGCCACCAGTTAAATACGCTTTCTCCATCTTTCCAGTTTCCCTTGGATTTTCCACTGGCGGTTCGGACCTGCACCATGCGGTCAAAGGTCGCAATATACGCCTGGCGGTAACCGGGATAACGCTGAAACTCACGAATCCGGTTTTTTGTACTTGCCAGCGGACAGCCGATACAGCCAATCCGGCAGAAGCCTTGATCATACAGACAGCAGTAAGGCAGATGATATTTGCGGATAAAATTCCATACCTCATCTTCTGTCCAGTCAATGATGGGATTCAATACCCGCTTTCCCTTTAGCTGGCATACCTCTACCTGACGTCGTACTTCCTCGTTATCGCAATTTAGGTAAATCATTTTTTTATTTTTTTCGTTTTTCCCCAGAATCTCAACGAAATTGCGTTCCATTCGCTTTGCACTTTCCTGCCAGCGGACTCCGGTGACGGTAAAGCATCCCTCTCCGCCCCGCTCTTTCAGCACTTCACAGCAGTATCTGGCCGTTCTGACTGGCGGAATCTGCTTTTTCACAATCAGGTTCCACATAGAATATTCCGGGTAATCAGTGGAGACCTCCGGGAAACTGCTGCGGATAAACCGAACCAGCTCCGGAGGATCTACTGTTGTCATATGATAATGCGCCTTAAACCGCACGCCTGCCATCTTCGCCAATGCATAAATCACAACACTGTCCTTGCCTCCGCTAAATGCCAGATAATATCCATCCGGATGGTAGCGTATGGCTGTGTCTTCAAATAGGCGAAACAGCGCCATTGCCCTGGCTTCTTTCTTCTCCAATTCATCAAATAGGATATATTGTTCCATTCTCTCCCGTCCTTCGCATGTATTATGCTGTTGACGGAAAAGCCATTCTCATCGGTGTGTCTTTTTACGCCGCTTACCGTTTCCTTTTTTCGGGGCTTCGGTACGCATTTACTTAACCCCTTACGGCAACCCGGAGTTTTCCCCGGGAAATGGGAGAATAGAACATTTTATGCCACAAGTGATATGGTTGCATAGGCAATCAGGTTAATCTCCAGAATTTGTACGTTGGAGATTCTCCGATATGGATACGCTTTGTTTTGTGCATCCACCCAGTCACGCAGCTCCATGTCAACTTCAATGTCTACATCCTCATGAAGGGAACGCAGCAAAAGATATTTTTTTGCAACCTTATAGTTTCCCCTGTTTGTCACATAGGAGTACGTTACTTCCAGTAAGGGGGTGGTCAGCCTTCCGGTCAGTATCTGCGCCGGATGAAGTTTTTTGATAAAATCCCGGTACTCTGCCGTTGCCGGGAACGTCCCTCCAACGCCTACCTCATCAAATACTGCCAAATCAGCAAACTTGTGGATATGCATATGCCCTCCTTCTTATGCAGCCGTTACTTTATTGTCCTCACGGCGGTAAAAGTAGGCATGGTCTGAAAGCCAGTCCTCTCTTGGAACGTCCTCTCTGTTTATATTCCTAATCATACAGGCCAGTTCTTCGGCTTCAATCTTTTCCTCATAGGGAAGCAACAGGACTTCATGGGTGCTGGACGGCAAAATAAACAAATCTTTTTTCAGAGCTTCCGAACACTTTTTCAAAGTCTCTGAATACAGAATGGCTGCAGCGCCATTAATTCCCAGTGTATTAGAGAGAATATAAAGGTATGGAAAACTATCCTCCCGCTCTATCTGCAACATATCCATTTCCCATTCATCTGTCGGATTTTTTCCTAAATCCTCCTCTAGTCCAAAAATCATTTCTTCCATGCTGCAGAACCTGGCTGGCATTCTCTCAGGCGTGTTCTTTCTTGCCACCTCATATAGGTCATATGCTGTGACATTCCAGACTTCCATGTGCTGATTCCGAACCAATGCAGTCATAATTCCCTGTTCCGTTTCCGATATGGAAACATAAAACACGATTGATAAATCCAGGTAGGGAATATGTGGAACCTGCATCAGTAGTTCCTTATTATCTTCCGTGTTAATTAGCTTAAATAAAATATTGTCCTTGACGTACTCATAATGAAGCAGCTTGTGCGACAGTTTAGATACTTCCCCCATCTCCTTTTCCTGCTGTTCATATGAAGCAAGAATATTCTCTATAATCCAGTTCAGTCGCTCCTCGTCAGGTTGTTTCATATACAACTCATACTGCTCCTGCAGATAAACCGCTGGAGCAACCGAGCTGCCTTTCTTTTGAAGCATAAGCTGATGCTCGACAATCGAGTTATTTTTAAGCGTATCCTTAACCTGTATTCTATACCCTTTTCCCAACCGCGTTTCCATCCTGTTCACAAGTTCCTTCGTAAAATCTTCAAATACCATCATTTGTTTTAACCTCCAATTTTTTTAAATTTCGTTTGACTGTAGAGCAATCACAGTCAAAAACAGCTGCAAGCATCTCTATGCCGCAGCCTTTCTCTTTCATTTCTTTCATAGCTCTCATTCGTTCTGACCTAGTTTCCAGGTGCTTTTTTACAGACATTTGCCTCCTTTTCATGAACTTCCTACAGATTGGATGATTCGGACCATATTGGTAAAGCTTTCTAGCCCTGCTGGCATCCACTCCTGTCAAAATGGCAATCAGCAAACAATAACAGCCATCCTCATCATAAAGCTTCACTGGCGTACCTCCTTTTTCTTACAAACCTCCTTCCTTCGTAATTTGATAAAGTTTTCGGCAGACAATTGATTGTGGGCTACACAATCAGCCTTTGCATACAACAAAAAAGAGACACCAGAACACATTTCATGTTTTGATGTCTCTCTCATTCCACAATTCACAGCAATCAGCCGCAAATCTTTTATTGAATACAATGGGTCTCTAACAAGCAATTGTTTACCTTTTTCTTTATCTGCTGCATACAGATTAAAAGTCACACTCCTGATTTTCATCAGAACAAAAAGCAGTTATAATCTTTCGATTATATAAATCAACTTTCGCTTTTTATTTTAACACCATATATAGAGTTTGTCAATATTGCAAGCTCTATATATGGTGTTCAGAGTTATTCGCTGTATGCATACAATTATGCTTTTACGATTCTCCCGCTTCATCTAAAACTATCCGCTCTACTGTTCCGCTTATATAAAAACCATTCTTCTTTATCTCTTCCAATACAGGAGCGATTACCGGGATAATGCCCGCTTTCTTTGCTTTCAGAAGAATCCCTAACGTTCCGGTGACGGTAAGTCCCAGATACTTCGCAGTCTTTTTCGCTGCATTATCGTCCAGAATTACCAAATCAGCCCGGACTCCTTCCTGGGCGAGAATCATGACTTCCACTTCTCCGTCATGCAGCTTGGCCTGGTACATTTTCTTATCAGACGGACTTAATATTCTCTCAACCCGTATCCAGTCCAACGAATTTTTTACAATCTGGCACGCGGAATCTTCTTTTTTTGTCACTTCGGCAAATACAGCCTCCGGAATCGTAATTTCCGTATATAATGTACGCAGTATCTCCAGTCTGCCTACATTACACAGGACGATGAGCGGTGTAGAGTTAACAATTACCCTACGCATTGCTCAGTTCCTCCATAAATTCTTTCTGGTCATCAAACCGGAAGATACTGATTTTATTCTGTCCCAGAAATTTGATGAAATCCTCTTCCGTCATACCCGCAATCTCTGCGCAATAGCCAATCGAAACATTGTTCTGCGTATAATAGCCCATGGCAACGGTTCTTCTCGCAAATGCTGCGGCGTCATCGGAACTCATATGCGTATCATATAGTACGGCTTCCGGTATCTTTATAACGATTTGACACATAGATTGGCCCTCTCTTTCTATCTCTATTATTTCCTGATTCACTTTCACAGCAGTTTAAACGACGCATTTTCCGCCGCCTGCACTGCTATTTATGTTCCCATTATAGCAGATTACCTGCCATAATGGGAACCCTTATTTTTTATGCCGCTTTTGAATCCTCGCCCTGTGACAGTAAGTCTACCACACCCTGAATTTCCTTTTTCAACATCAGATACAGGCTGTTAAAGTTCCCAATCCGGTTCCTACGGAAAGTAAATTCCTGTTCAAAAACCCGGATATAAGCTTCCGCCTTGGCAAACAAGGAGAACATATCCTTGTCATTGAGGAATAGACGGACTTTCCGTTCACAGATATAACTGTCCTTTTTGCAGTATTTTCCACCGTTGGAGTTTCTGACGGCTATGCCTCTGCCGTTCTGTATCTCCACAATCCAGGGGTAGTTACGCTTTTTTCCCTGGGCGTCTGTTTCATACCGGTTAATCTGCATTTTCTGCACAATACTATAACCGTTACTGTCTGGTTCTCCAAAAATCTTTTCCTGCGGAAAATCAAACTCCACTAAATGGGAAAACAGGGCGGAATAGATATATTTCACCTCCTCCGGGTTAATATTGGCATATACGCTTACCGTATTATCCCCTTTTCCTTTACTGTAATCCAGCATATTCAACCGGATAAGGGAACGCTTCCCTGCTTCCGCTTTCTCCCCGGCTGCATGGATATGCGCCGGGAACAGGTTGGACGCTGGTTTTAAATTATCACACAGCTCCAACAACGCCTTGTCTGTCTTGTAAATGGCAATTTGCCAAGATTCTTCTTTCGACCAGTCTTTTTTCTCATTCTGCTCCATATGCTTCTCCTATCTGATGTACTTTAAAAGCAGCTTTGCCAATTTGGCCGGCATGGCATTCAGATCCGAAATATTTAAAAATCCGTCCTGGTAAATATCCTCAATCTGCTCCCTGTCATCTCCAATGGCTGCGGCAAATAATGCCACTCCCCGCTTTGTCAGATTCCTCTTAATTTCCTGTAAATCTTTCTTTGCGGTTTCACCTCGGTAGTCTTCAGCATTCGGGGTTCCGTCTGAAATGAGAATCAGAATTTTATCCTCCTCCCGTTTTAACAGGCGCTCTCCCGCAAACAGGAGCGCTGCGCCGTCACGGTTCGTATCTCTGGCTCTCATATCCATCATACGCATGGCATCGTTTCCATCTGCGGAATCAAAATCCGCATAAGCGAAGATATCCACTACTTCCTCGTACCCACTGCCGCTCTTATTCAGTCTGTTATGAGTGCTGTGTCCATATACCATCGCAGGGATAGACAAGCTCCTGCAAAAATCATAGATCACCTGAACTGCTTCCCTGGCATATCCGATGCGGTCTCCACAGTGCATGGAGCCTGACTCGTCCACCAGGATTGCAATAGCAACCGAAAATCCTTCCTCCGGCAGTACCTTTTTCTCAAATATTTTTCCATCCTGCCGGAACAGATTCCCACGGCTTAGGCGCTTTCCCATGTAGAGGCCGGACAAGGTTCCCCCGTCCTTACGGGTCAGAATCTCCTCCACGGATTTCTGAAGCCGGTAAGACGCCTTTTTAATCTTGGGGAGAAGTTTGTTATAGGCAGACCTCTGTGGATCGGAAATAACACTGCTTCGGTGTATCTCTATCGGTACATTTTTATGAATCCCCTCCAGTTTTAAGTTGTCCGCTTCTTTATTCAGGGATTCTTTCAGACATTCTTCCTCCTGTCTGCTATACTGTTCCCTGGCTGCCTCATTTAGAATATCTGACAGCTTTCCCGCCATATCCCAGACATCTGCTTTCGTCTCTTCCTTTGTCTTCTGCTCATCAGCTCCTGCCACTAAAATCAAGTCCCTGCGCAATTCTTCCAGTGTCTCTTCCTCCGCTTCCTGGGACGCTGGTTCCGGAACATCATTCTCCTGTTGATTCTCAAATTCCTCTGCCCCGTCATCCAAACCTCCGTCCCAGCCGTCAATTTTCTCGCTCGCTCCTGTCTCTTCTCCACAAGCTTCACCTGAAATCGTAATCCAGGTAATCTTCTCTTTTAGATAGTCCTGAATCAATTTCCTCAGTTCTTCATTTGAACAGTTCTTCATCTCATCTTTTAAGTCCCGCTTTGCTGTCCGTATTTCCTGCTTCAAATATTTCCATATCTTAATCATTAGCCGGTTGCTGACATGGAAACGGATATCTAAGTCAGAGCTGTCCACTGCCTCATCAATCATCTTTCTGCAGGAACCCAGACAGGTTAAATATTTCTTTAAATATTCGTCCTCTACCTCTGTCTTTCCTGCCCTGGCGTACCGAAAGATTAAATCCATCATGACCGCCAGTTCCCCATCACCTGCTGCCTGCCGTTCTGTAAACGAGGGTATGCCTGAAATAATAGCTGCTGCATTTCTTTGAATCGCCAGACGGACGCTTCCCGGATATTCCAGACACATAAAGTTTTCTATGTATACGTCTTCCAGTATATTATTCAAATACGCTGCTGTTTTCTTCAAAATCTCTCTGGCTATTGGATCGCCTTTCAATAAATATCCCTTCATTTCCGTCCATGCCCGCTTATCTGCCGCTGTTTCTACTTCCGGCGGCACAGGATACACAAGCCCTTTCACGAATCCGCCCACATACCGTTCTCTCCGCATGAAATCAGAACATCTAAGATGACCACATTCATGAGCAATCAACCCCTCATGGCTTCTTACCCTTTCCTCACGGCTGTTAAAACGAATGGTTACCGGATTTGCAGCATTCAAATAGATGAATTTTCCATCTGTAAGCGCGGCATGATTGGTTTCGTTTTCCTGATACGCTATAACGAGCTCCACATCCCGTTTCTGTCCCAGCGCCTTTGCCAGTTTCCACAAAGCAGTGCGGTAAGATTCCGATAAAAACAGCTCTTTATCCGTGGTCATGTCCCGTATTCTGGCAATCTGTTTCCTCATACCATTCTTTGACATTTGTTTTACTGTCAAGTTTATCCCTCCTGATCTATGCCGCTTTCACTGACGGCTCTTCTGTAAAACGTGTGAGTATCTGCGTCTTGTATATTTCCTCCCTCTCTTCTTCCTCTGGAGCGGCTTTTGCCACAATTGTGCGCAGTGCAGCTTTCCGGACATCCTTCTGCACCAGATAAGCCCATACCCAGTCCTCATACTCCCGGTATCCGCACACGCCTCCGGTAATCATTTCCGTCCTGCAATGCTTCTGGACCGCACAGACTGCATCGGCCATTTTCTTTAGCATTCCCGGTTCCAGTACCGTAACCTTTTTCTGAATCCGGTAAACCATCTCCTCCGAAGTCAGCGGATCGGAATATAAGACCATCCGCATTCTGGATAGTACGGACTCATTGAATCCTTTACACCCCCGGTACCCCATGTTGGTTGTCAAAAGAATGACCGTTTCCGGATTCCTCCTCACAACCTCTCCACTGGTAAGGGTAATAGACGCGCCATCATCTAAAAGACCATTTAACCTTACCAACGTTCCTGGCTTTGTAATGACGGAGGGTTCTTGAATTTCTATTATAGAAGGTCTCCGGCAACCTGTCACAATACTGGATTCCACCATAATATAATCCTTTTCCCCCTGCCCGCTCTGATAACCTTTCTGGTAGATACGGGCCAGAATCTCCTGAAATGCTGTCTCTTTGTCAATCTCTTCCTCATAAATTCCGGTTACCCGTTCCAGGGCAGACGCTGGGTCCATCATCATATCCTCATAGGTAGGAAAAACTGCTGTTTCTACTGCCTTCGTTCCACCAATATTGGGAATCATGGAAGATACCAGGTCTACCTCGTCCGTACCTTCGCCACACGTAAAAGAATAATAAGGCAGCCCCAGCATCTGAGCCACCATTCTGGCATTAGTTGTTTTACCAGTACCAGATTCTCCGGCACTCATAAACACCCGCATAGGAGTGTTTAAAACAGCTTCCAGAATATCCGAAACTTCCTCCGGAACATCATAATTTTCCGGCAACTTGGGGACCAGATTCCTTTCCTCCTCTGTCAGCAAGAAGTTCCGCCTGTACTTATTTTTCAAATCCGCTATCGTGCGTCCTGTCTTCCTGGCGGAACTTTTCAGCACCTGGAATATTCCAAAGCTGGTCTCTGTCGGAGCATAATAGCCGCGCTCCAAACGGGCCTGAGTAATAATCGGCACATTTCCCAGAGAAATACAACTGTTGTCAAACGGAATTCCGTCAACTCCCAGGCTGTCGCTATTTTCAATTCTTCGGTAAAGGTTGTCACACAGAAGAAATGCCTGCGCCATGGCTTCTTCTGGATTGGGAAATCCTTTTTTTCGTTCTTCACTGAATCGCTCGAAGGTCACAGCAAATTCCGTGTCATGCAACATTCCCTGCTTTAAACTCGCATAAGCAAACAGCATCAGAATTTCTTTCCCACTTCCTCCTTTATCACTAATGACAGGGAGTGATGAGAGTATCGTTCCATTCTTCATCATCCCTTTACATCTGCCGTTGATAGGATCATAGAGTATTATCCGCGTCTCTCTGATAGTTCCCACAGTCCGCGCGCATTCCATGCAGTACCACTTCACCCTACCATTTTCACTCTGCAGACCAAAAGCTCCTGTCACAGCTCCGTCTATAATTTCAGATACTGCGATTAATGCACGCAAGGTAGGGGCATGCAGCGTTGCACGTTTCCCCCTGGACATATGGTTATGCTTTGATATACTCCCTGGCTCCATTGAGGTTTTTTTACCGGCTTTTGCCACTTCACTTGCAAAAGGCTCCGGGAGCGGACGGTTAAACGTCCAGGTTTCAAAAAATTTTGTGTGTCCCATTCTTCTCCTCCTATGCCGCCAGTTTCGCTGGCTCATATCCTCTTAACTGTGCTTCACTACGCAGACGCGCCGCCAGCATAGTATTCCTCTTTCCAATGTCATTATTGCCAATCGCAATCGCCAAATCTGCCTTAGAACCCACCAGATATACTTTGGCTTTCGCCCTGGTGATTCCCGTATAATACACATTTCTTTTTAACATAGGATAAAAGCACCTAAGCACCGGCAGAATCACAACAGGGTATTCTCCCCCCTGGCTCTTGTGGATGCTGATTGCATATGCGTGCTCCAAGATTGACAGTTCTTCTTCCTCATATTTTTTTGATATTTCACCAAAATCTACTGTCATTGTTCTGCTTCCATTCCTATTTCTCATAATCTTCGTCACTCGTCCTATGTCACCATTGGATATATCGTCTACGTTCTTTGTCTGCATGACTTTGTCTCCCACACGGAAAACTGCACTGACCGCCTTCCACTCCTCTTTGTCAAGTGCCGGTGGGTTTATGATTTCTTGAAGCCTGCGATTTAAGGCAATCACCCCCGCTTCCGTGTTGACTCGCAACGGAGTCAGCACCTGAACCATATCCGGATTATCTCCATGAAGCTTCAACTCTTCCTTGCAGATTTCTCCAATCCGTTTTGCCGCCTCTTCATCGCTTCCGGCTATATGAAACTGGAAATCATCTCCATATAATAATTTCTTCTGGTTCTTGTTTATCCGTTCCGCATTGAGAATAATCCTGGACTCTTTTGCCTGTCGAAAAAATACATCCAACACGGTCACCGGAATAATTCCTGAATCAATCAGTTCCTTAAACACATTTCCCGGTCCCACGGAAGGAAGCTGATCCACATCCCCCACCAGCACCAATCTGGCACCGCTTTTCACGCGGGAAAACAGAATACTGGCCAGCCACATATCCATCATGGTGCACTCATCCACAATGATTAAGTCTTCCTCCAACAGTTCATCCTCGTACATATCATCTTCACTGTCCACTGTCAGATACAGCGCCTTGTGAATCGTCATCGCCGGCGCGCCTGTACTGTCGGAAAGGTTTTTTCTGGCTCTTCCTGTAGGGGCGCACAGCAGGACGGAATCCTGCTGCCTCAACCGCTCGTATATATTAAGTATCACCTTCAGAACTGTCGTTTTCCCCTTTCCTGGTCCTCCTGTAATAATGGATACTGGCGACTGGAATACCATTCTGGCCGCATCTTTTTGCTTTTGAGCAAGTATAATTCCCGATTCTGCCTGTGCCTCTTCCAACTCTTTCTCAATATCAAGGCACGTGCCCTGTGTTTTTAAAAGCCTCACGATGTGATAGGCCGCCGTTTTTTCCGCTTCCCTGTTCATTTTCAGAAAAACCGAGGTGCCGTCCGCTTCCAGTATTTTGTCCTTCAGTACCAGTTCATTTCCTGCCCTGATAATGTCATTGCGACTGACCGCTTCCGGCTGGAATCCTTTTGTCAAAAGCAAATGTGCTTTATCAATGATTTGCCTGCTTTCCAGATAAAGGTGCCCGTCTCCCTCCGCTTCCTTTAGGACATATTGGATTGCTGCCTTAATACGCATTGGGTCATCTGGTAAGAATCCCTGGCTGGCACGGGCAACAGGATCAACGGTGAGAAACCCGAACCCACTGATTTCACACAGACGGTAGGGGGACTCCTTCACGATATCCACTGCCTCGTATCCAAAATACTGCCAGATTTTTTCTGCTTTCTTTGGAGTAACCTTAAACGGCGCCAGCACTACCATAAGCTGACGTATTTCCTCACTGTTTCTGTAGGATTCCAGGATTGTTTCCAGCTTCTGCTGTGTAATCCCCTTGATAGACAGCAGCCTGTCGGGTTCCGTCTCTAACACATGAAACGTATCTTCTCCAAACTTCTCCACAATTGCCCTCGCTGTAACCAGTCCAATACCTTTTACTAAGCCAGAGGATAAATAACCTATAATTCCCTCTTTGCTCTTTGGCAATATCACTTGGAATTGCTCTACCTGAAGCTGCATTCCATACCTGGCCGATATCTCCCATCTGCCGTCTAACTGGATTTCCGCATCTTCCAGGCAAGGCAGTTCCGTTCCTACCGCAGTGAATACAACCTCTGTCCCGTAATCCATTTTTATCCCTGCCTCTGGAACCTGGCTTAATTCTCCAGACCGGTAAGTTGCAACCGTATAGCCATTTGATGGATTTACATACTGCCTGTGTTCAAACTTACATATCATTTTGTCTGCCCCTTTCTGCTTATTCCTCTGCCCAGGCAATATAGAGATATTTCCCCTGGTCCACCGCGTTCAGGCCCTCGTTTCTCAGCAGTTTTGCAATCATAGCAGCACTTGTTCCCGGATAATCGTGAAAGATACCAGCGCGCCGGTAACCTCTGTCTGAACGGAAATTACAGATTCCATCCTTACGAATCCAGCATTCATAAATTCCTCTGCTATGCAGGGAGGCAATGATACGGTTCAGCTGGTTTTTTCCTTTGCTGCTGTACCAAAAAGCCACGGCCTCTTCCCGTTCGGCTGGTATGTTATCAGCTCTTTCTTCTGGTGCGGGAGACTCGTCCTTTGCCTCGTCTCCGTTCCCTATCTCACTTTTATATTCATCCGCAGTCATATCTTCCTTTTCATTATCCTGCTTTGCAGTTACCAGGCGAATTCTCCAGCCTTTTTCCACTACCAAATGGTAGAGCAAAAACGGAATTGCAAAGGATGTCGCACTGATAACCGCCGCCAGAATCATAGGCGCCGCCAGCTGTATCAAAACGCTCCCTGCTGTACACCCCAGAAATATGACCGCAATCTTCTTTATTTTATTAATATCCATCTTCATTCTCCTCTCAATCAGGAAGGGGCTGCCGGAACATATCTCATCCTGGCAGCCCTCCATAACATGTTATTCATTGTGTTGGTTAGTTAAATGGATTGTTCGCATCCTCCACGCTTTCCGGCATATTGCTAAACCGGTTACCAGTCCTTCTTGTGCTGGAAGTGCGACCCGCTGAGCTTCTTCCCGCCGCTGTCCTGCTTGGAGCAGTCCCCTGCTGGTTCGGCGCGGACGCTCTGGCTGAAGTACTCTTTCCCTCATTGTTCCCTGTGGCATATGTCTTTGACGGAGAAGCTGTTCCTCCCGTTTTTCCTGATGCCTGCGCATTCTGTGTGGGAGGTGCCTGGACATCTTCTGGCAAATCCTCCTCGTCTCTCTTGCCATCGGCAAAATCAATATGATTTGCCTGCAGCTCCACACCATATACCTTTTCTCCTGCCTTATTCGTGTAGTTGTTATTTTTCATGCTTCCGCTTACCAAAACCCGGATTCCACAATACAGGTATTTTTCTGCAAATTCTGCTTTCTTGTCAAAGGCCACACACGGAAAAAAATCCGCCTCCGACTCCCCATCCTTCTTTTTCCACCGATCAACCGCCAGCGTAAACCGGGCTATCGGTATCTGATCCGCTCCCGATGAATACCTGATTTCCGGATCTCTTGTCAGCCTTCCTAAAAACGTGCATTGATTCAGTCCCATTCTTTTCCTCCTCGTTATGAGCACTTGACGCCTGTCTTATAGGCGCTTACGTGCGATACATGTCATCTCCACTTGGTGAGGTCTTCCACGAACCTAGTGGAGTGGCTCGTACTTCCAGTTGTTAAACTGAAACAAAATTTTAAGTTTCTCTATTTCCAAATTTCTGCTGCCTGTTCAGGATACAGTTTTGAAAATACTTCTTGATAGCGCCTTACCCCATCATCGTTTAAGGGTGCCTCTAAAGATGCCTCCGACCACAGAATTGCTTCTTCCTCCAGCACATGATACGGTCCTGTGCGGAAGTCTCCAAAATTCCAATGGGGTACTGATGGCTTTACAATTTCCTGCAGTTCCGCTTTGGTAGACGCCGTTATAATCATCCGGCTTTTCTTTTCCATGATTGAGAGAACAAGAAAAAATGCGAAATAGTCCTCTGCGTATCCGGTTACAGTCTGCCTTACGCTTATAAGCGCCTGCAGAGACGCCTGCTTTAGAGGATTCATTTTCCTTTGATCTGCCAAAATCACTTCCCTTGCGTGTCGGTAAACCGCTTCTATCAGCAGATTTTCTGTGAAATACATTCTATTGTTTTACCTCCGACTTTCTATTATTAACTGCCGGAAACTGTGGTATAAAACGCAGACCAGGTGTATGCCGCATGACCTACCATGCTTACATCAACACAAATCCCTTGGATATAGGTACACAGTTCTTTCAGTTCATCATATGTCATTGCATTTAAACGCCCCTCCGGCTCCACGACAAAACGATAGCAGCCGTTATTCCTGTCTGCACCTATCAGACGAAACTGCAGCTTCTTAAAATAGTCCTCGTATTTCTGCATATTCTTTCTTCCTCCCGTCTCTTCTTATTCATATCCATTCCGAATCAAGCCCCGTTCAAGACTTATGTTCTTTTTACAGGCCCACCAGTAATCATCAATCCCTTTCTGTTTTCCGACCCAGATTCCCTCTGGAGTCATGTCCCATGTTTTGCGGACACAGCGCAGCGCCAGTTCATCACAGATCTCGTACAAGTGACCGCAACCGTCTCTAATCTGCTCCCGTTTGTTCTGCTTTCTTTCACAGTCAGCACCGTCTCCGCCAGGTGAATACCGGGCGCAGCATGAACAGACAGAGGATTTATAATCTCCAAAGCACCGGATATCCAAGTATTTGTCCATATCGTAATATTCCTGAACCTCTTCCAGACCGTTCTGCTTTAAAGTCATCAAAGCTTTCCTTAGTTCCTTATACTGGCTCACTCCCGGCGTCCCAAGAAAACTATATCCGGACAGAGAATGGGCAATGGTTGCTTTCAATATCCCCTCTGTTACCCGAATCGTCTTGTCCCAGGGATTTCCCAAAAAAGTAACTGGACTCCTGCTTCCTGTCCCACGGTTCCGGTTGGTGCTGCTAAGCCATAGATACTTGCGGTCATTCAGTGGCTCGTCCATACGAATCTGAAACCCGGCAATTTCTCCGCCCAGGCTATAAGCCGGGCACAAAATCCCCCGGTTCGCCCGGTAAAACGCAATATCCCAGTTCCTCCTGTCATTAAAAAAGAATCCAGGAACACCTGCAAGGGAATATCCCTCCTTAATCAGTTTTCTTGCCAGGTTCTCTGTCCCGTAAGCCGGTGTGCTGCAGAACTGATACGCTTCTATCTGTTCCTTTGTCAGTCCCCGCTCCATCAGATTCTTTCTGTGGAGGTCGGATAGCGCCAGCAGTTCCAAGAGCCTGCGGTACACGCTGTCCCGCTGCCTGAGGCTGACGGGTTCCTCCTCTTTCCCGTTTATTTTACCGGAATAGCCCTGCTGGTTCTTTTCTCCCTCTCCCCGGCTTACTGCTTCCAGGATTTCACGATATGCGATTTTATACCGGTTCTGACCATAGATTCCTTTCAAATCAGCGTATAGTGTCAGCATGTTTCCCTGCTGTCCGCAGCAATATCCGTGGTAAGTATTCGACGGCTCATTATCCTTCATGATACGGAAATTCATTTTGCCCTGTGTATCTCCGCAAAAGGGACAAACAACACCAAAGGAGTTACCGTCCGACAGCTTTTGAATCCCAAGCAAATCAGCTACATCCGATATATTAAACTTTGGCTCGTATGTATAAATGGCCGGCTCCTTTCTCCCAAGGCTATGCTGCCTTTGCTGCATTTAAGAGCAGTTTTGCTCCTTCCCGGAGCTCCTGCCTCCGCCCGCGGTATCCTTCCGCATACCAAATCAGTGCGTTGATTCCTTCCTCTCCCATCTGTGCCAGGCTTCCTAGGGTATGCTCACTGTATGTCCCAGGAGTACATTTAATCTGCATTGCTTCCTCAATGGTCATTCCGCTCCCGGTTTCCAACTCCTCTTTGGCACTTTCAGGAAGCTGTACCATAGTTCCGCTTTCCGGCTTGATATGAGAACTAACCGGTGGTGTCGGCTGTTTAGGCGAATCCGCCGTCTGTTTTAGTGACTCCTCTTTCTGGCTCCTCCCCTGTGCCGACTGCCTCTTCTCTTCTGCCCCAAGCTTTCCAGCCGCTTCTGTTTTTTTCTGCGGGCGTGCCTCCGGTTCCTGGCTTCTGAACGGTTTTGTGGAATCTTCCGCTGCTTTCTTCTCCGCTTTTGGTTTATCCGTTGGCGTTGACTCCGGCGGTTCTAATTCCGACATATCTGTCGAGTCTGCTTCCGGTGCTTCTAATTCTGAAATATCTGACGATTCTGTCTCATCAGACGAAAACTGCGTATCCAAATTAGGGCGTCCATTTCTTTCCGCTTCCGTTTCAGGTGTTTTTAATCCCCTCATATCCGGGTCTTCCCCGCCTTGATCAATACAGAATTTATTCAGCAGATAGTATTTCAGTGCATAAGTCCAGGCACTTCCCTTTGCTTTATCCGGAAACTCATGGGAGCCGATTGCATGGATTACTACTGTATCAGCCTCCTGCGCCTCCTCCGCATTAATCCATCGAAGCGTCAAGTCCGCCTCGTACATCCACATCTGACATTGAGGAACATACTGGACAAACAACGGATTTCCCTGTTCGTCTTTCCTGGTTGCCGATTCTGATATGACCTCCAGATTCACCTGATAGTCATTCATGGCCGGTGCCAAATGCCGGTACACATCATCAATCTTGACAAAATCATAATTCACCTCATCGCTGTAAGCCTTCTTCACCAGCGCCGGTATCCTCTTTCGGATTTGCACCACTTTCTGCTGTAAGGATAACTGCTTTGTTTCTCCTCGTTTTTCCATTGTCATGGCTTCTCCTTCCTGCTACTTTGCATGTGCTTCATATTTTTTCAGCAGCTGCCTTACCTGTTCCCTGATTTCCATGGACAGCTTTCTGATTTCCTCTAAATCTCCATTTTGGTATAGTGCAGCCCTGAATTTTTCTTTTATCTCCGGGCGGTTCATGACAAGACCTATCTCATCAAACATTTTTTCTTTTTCCGCAGCCAGGACATAAACTCCCATTCCAGAGCAGATGAGGTCCCGGATATATTGATTTCCAAGAACTTCAATTTCCTTTAATAGCGGCTTAATTGCTCTCTGCACTGGATTTCTTTTTTCTAAGGCTGCGTTTTTTCTCCTCTGCCTCTCTAAGTTCCGCCAGGCAGCTTTTAGCTGCAGTTCTATAAAAATCCGCTCACCTGCTGTCACTCTTTGCTCCTTCCTCACCCTGCCTTTGCTGGTTTAATGTAAAAACTATAGGATACATTCGTTTTCGCATACTCCTGGCAGATATCTGGGTGCAGAAGACGCAGCACCTCCATGCCCTGCTTATTAATGGACGTGACAGACCTCTTTGTATATCCGGCCTGGTATGTTGTTCCATCTACCACAAGCAGTCCTTTCTCTGCGCCTTTCAAAGCTTCCTGAATTGGCGCATAGGTCAGCTTTATCTGTTCATCCAACCGTTTTGACTGCTGATCCAGCTCAGACTTTTTCTCCTTCAATTTCAGAAAAGCCGCTACATTTTCGGACAGCTGCTCAGGAAGTTCAATCTGCTGCTTCTCACGGATTTCCAAACGTTCCCGGATGCTTTTCAACACCAAATCGGCTGATTCCGTGTATGCCGGCGGCTTCCCCATCTGGACACAGTGATTCCAGAAATAGGCTTCCTGCTCAATCAGCTCCTCTTCCTGATCCAAATCACGATCCAGTCTGCGCTCAATGAACGTGTCCTCACTGTTCCCATGCAGGCATAGAAAAATCACTCCCTGCACATTGGTCACGGCCATATAATGGCGGCCCTGTAGTTCATAATGGCGGGGAATTCTTCCCTCCTCCCACTGATCCATATGGTAGGAAAAGCTGGTTTTGCACTCAATGATGTAAATCCCACCGTCTATTTCTACAAAAAAATCCACATTTGAGAGCATAAACGGGTACAATGGATGGCGAAACATTTTGCGTACCGCATACGGTTTCAGTCCTGTCTGCTTCATGAATATCTGCACCACCAGTTCCTCCAGGCGTTTTCCAATCTCCTTGGCTACCCAGCCGTCCTCCGGCGGAGAGATATGGTTTACTTTTTCCTCATATAAATCCCTGGCTGTCTTCCAGGGAGAAATCCCACAGACCACAGCAGCATCGCTTCCGCCAATACCAAAAGTGCGGTATCGCCTCCATTCTTTTTCAGTCAGTTCCGTTATGTCCTCCACGACCACTTCTGGCTCATAATTCAAATTCAGGCTCAAATCCTGCTCCTTTCCGGCAGAGAGAACCTACGTCTTCTCTCTGCCATTTTCCATTCTTGCTATGTTAATAGCTGACTACTCCAGGTATATCGTAATCGTGCATCCTGTAAGCCAGGATTCTGGATACCATTTCCTCCAAATCCAACAGCCCTTTGACGCTCATCCCACGGCTCTGGGCTAAAAAGATACACTCGCAGATTCCACAGTATACCTCATAACCACTGCAGCCTCCGCCCATATGTCCCGCTTTAAACTGTTCCACAGTCTGGGCCGTCAGCTGCTTGCCAATTCCAACACGGTTCATAAGCCCTGCCATTACATTCGCGGGATAATTGATATACACACGGAACAATTTTCCCAATCCTTCTACAGTCTCCCTGTGCCTTGCGAATATCTGGGCTACATTTCCTGCAAAGGCTTCAATCGTTGCCGCGCCGCTGTGTTCCAACTTTAAAGCATTTCCCAGTACTAATGGTCGTTTCTCCGGTCCCTCCAGCAGAGAGCAGAATATATTGGCCCCACTGGCAGCAACATCCGAGGAATCAACCCGGATAACCGCTGAGATTTCAGACGGCACCGGCTGTCCATACTGCAATAACAGTTCCCGATAACAGTCCAACAGCTCCCTGTCCCTGATTTCCCAGGACGCGGTGGTCAGCAGATGGCTGAAATAGCCTTTAGAAAACTGCACTCTGTCGTATGTCTCCCGCATATATAATGCCGCCACCTCAAACAGCTCCGGCATGGAAAGAACCGCATAATCGCTCTTATCACCTCCGTGAACCGCACGTACCTTACCTTCATGTATCCGGATAAGTGCCTGCCCTTTCGTCACCTGCAGGCAGTCATTGATAACCCTGGCAAATTTCGCCCGTTCCAGATCCTGGAGCGCATTACCGGAGACTCTTGCCCTGTTTTCCAGTGTCCTAATTGTGGTGGAACCCACCGGATAATAGATTTCTCCAACTTTTAGAAGCAGGTCCGCATTGGCATACGTGTCCTTCAGAATTTCCAGTTTGTCATCCTGATCCGGAATCATCTCACATAATTCCGGATTCTCCTCTGCGGAAAAAACCTTAAGCGTATTGGTGGGGTAAATCTGCCACTGTGCATTTACTTCCACCTGATCGAGAAATTGCATGAATGCCTCCTGGTTCACAAAGCTTGCCGAAAAATCATCTCTAAACTTCATGGTTTCCTCCTTTTCAGCTTCTGAAAGCAACTGATATGATATGACCATCAGCCAAGGTGAATTCAAAGCCATCTTCGTTCAGTTCCATTAGTTCCTGTAAGGTAATCCTGTCTCTGCCCGTGTTCTCCCATCTCTCTTCTCTCATCATTCGTCTCCATCCTTTCTTAAATTTAAAATTTTATGAAGTCAGGTTCTCCACCCGGTTCTTCCCTTTTCTAATGAATTGAATCGCTTTGTCCGCACGGCTATACCGGTAGGCACTGCTGGAAAAAGTCCAATCTCCCAACCCGCGCATACTTTCCATGCTGGAACTGAGTTCCATCCATTCATTCAGCGTCCAGCTGTTATTCTGGTACGGAAACAGCAGTGTTTCAAAAGAGCTGGTGACAAAAATCACCACATCATCCTGCCAGGCTTCGGCAATCTGTTCCAGAATACCATCATAGAATATACAGCCGGCTCCGTACTGTTTGCTTAAGCTGGTCAGTACCAATAACCGCCGCCTTCCAAACAACGACATTCCAAACAATAATTTTTTCAGCCTGTCCTGTTCCAAAATATCAGTATCCAGCTGACCGTCTGTCTCCAGCACTCCGATAGCAGGAGGATAAAGAAGCGGCGTATTCACATTTGCTACTTTCAAAAGCTCCTCCTTATCAATCCCCCACTGCTTCATGTCATCATTGTTGATTACGCGGCGGTAGCTCTCCGATCCCTTATGAAGATGCAGTTCATAAATAGTAACCAGATCAAAAAACTCCTCATATGGGATATGCAAAAGTACCTCCTCATTTCCAGCACGCTTCTCCAGCACATAAACTACCATGTGCTTTACCTGGTCAAAGCTCTCACTTAGAAGAGGGGCACCCTGAAGATCGTCCCGTCTGCGGCGGTACTCCGCCTCCAGTCTTTCTGCCGTTTTTTTAATGTTATCCTCCCGATATGACCACTCCGCCTCTTCGTAACATGCTAAGTTGAGTACAATACCGGTCACATCCCCTTCTTTCTGAATTTCGATGACATCTTCCTTTTCTCTGGTTGTTAGCTCCAGATGATACCTTGATCCAAGACGCTCGTGCAATTCCTCCGCCACCTTTCTTACCCATGCTTCTTTGTCCATTTCTCTCTCCTTTCTTATTTTCAGGCAAAAAAATAAGACACCAGAAATTTCTCAAAATTTCTAATGTCTTACTGACACAGGCGTTGCCGCCTGATTTACCCATATGATAGGCATAAAGCCTTAAACTTAACTCCCGGTCAAGACCGGAACAAACACTGCGGTATGGCCTGTAAAGGCGCATATAAATCAATGTCACATATATTCTAACACCATATATAGTGTTTGTCAATTTCTATATTCCATATATAGTGTTAATAGCAATTTTAATAATGTCTGTGATTTGTTTTTTACTTTACTATTGTTTTCAAGAGACTACACAGGTAACAGTCTAGTAGGGATATAACCCACAACCATAATTATGTCTAAATTGAACAGGCAGCCAAATATAATACCGGCAAATAAAAGTGTATTTTTAGGTTCAAGCAATACAATCCATTACTTATGTTGTATTTACAAATCATTGAAATGCAGAGTTTCCACTCTAATTGTCCACCTCCATATACCTCCGCTTTTATGGACTTTATAAAGTTGTTATGTTACAATGAAGTCATTGGCAAATCGGAATTGTGCAGAGGTAAGAAACCCTATGAATAAAGAAAATGTAAAGCAATCAACTGTAGATATCTTTTGTGAAAAAAAAGAATTGGAAAAATCTTGCTTGGATAATGCAATTAGCAAAGTTCCTTGGCTCCAAAAATTCAAATTAATAGAAGATGAATTACAAGAAAGACCAGATTTTATATTAGAAAGAAAAAAAAATTTTATAGGAATAGAACATTTTCATATTGATATGTTATATGTAGATAAAAAGAAACATACAGGTTTAGCTCGATATACTTATAATGATTTGAAAACTTTATATAAAAAATATCATGTAAAAGCAGAAAAAAATAACTTTGAGTCACAAGATGCAAAAGATGCTACTTTAGAATTAGAAAAAATTTTCAATGAACTCATAGATATTCAAAATAAGTTTGACTATGATTTCTTTATAAAAGAGTGGGATAGAATTTTTACTAAGCATTACATTAGAAGATATGAATATAGGGAAGATAAAAACTTAGATAAGCTTGGTTTTTTATAAGAAAATATTTTAAGTTTCCTTATATGTGTACGACAAATAATACTACTATCAGATTAGATTCTAATAATATACCTATAACTAAAGATATTGCCGAATATCTGAATAAATTCGGCGATGGAGTAGATTTCTTTATAATAGTTGTGAAAGGATTATTTGACGATTCTGTAAGCGTAGAATTTTTTGATAAAGATAAACCTCCAAGAGCAAAATTTGATAATTTTGAATTTAGAAAAATACCTGGAAAATTTCGATTTAACGTTGAAAAATAATGGAGCTGATGATGAACCAAAAAGAAGAAATGACCAAAAATCTATTAGAAGAACTTGATGATTATTTTATGCAATTAGTTTATTTGAAAGATTTACTTAGTGTACAGGAAGATATAAATCACTCTACAAAAAAGTTACAAAGTTCTCCAAATTTCACATTAATTGTAGAATGTGCATTATCAGATAGTTATATGCTTGTTCTTATGAAACTATATGACAAATCACAAAAGGCTAAAACAATTCAAAACCTAATAAGGAAATGCAAAAAAAACATTGTCTTGTTTCCTTCAAAAAATGATACCTTAGCAAAATTGGATGAATATGAAACTAGAATTCTTAAGGATGTATTTATCTCACATGCAATTAAAACGCTCATGAGCAGACGGGATTCTTATTATGCTCATAATGATAAGAAATATTTTGGTAAAAATTTAGTAAATGACACATCAAATTTTAAAATGTATCATATTGAAATTTTGGTATTTTTTACAGAAGAGGTGTTGGATTATCTTTTTTCACAATTATCAACTGAAAAAAGTAGAAGAAATATAAAATATAACCACGATTTAAATAATTTGTTTAAGCATGCTTAGGCTCGTTTGTGTGTTGGACTGTTTGTTTGATAGATTCCAATTTGCGAAGGAGGGTGTGCAACGCCCCCCAACCCAAGACGACGCCATGCCCCCGCCAGGACATAGTGCCGTTTTGTTGGCAACAACCCGTTTTCATTGTTTGCAAAACAGCAAATCAAACTTCTCGACACAATATCGCAAACTAAAATCATAGACTTCCTGCGAAATGATGCCTCTAAATCCCCTGCTCCTCTATCCCCAAAATCGCCTCTTTTTTAAAGTATATCCTGTAATGCCTCCCTTTCCGTATATTACTCTGCTCGGAAATAAAAACAGTTTTTTCTTCCCCCTGCTGGTTTCTAACCGTAATCTCCCAATGCTTTTTTTGTATTCCACAAATCCGAATCCGGACCACTTCTCCCTCAACCACCTCGTATTTCCTGTCATAAATAATCAGTAACAAATCAAAAAAACGAATCCCCAGACATATGCTGCATAAGCAGGACAGCTTTAGGAATCCGTCTCCCAGTTGGTACTCCATAAAAATGCCGACCGCCATGACACAGGCAATCATGCTGGCGGCCGTCCATAATCTCGTTTTCAGTACCTCCGGAATGGCAGGCTGATTATTCTGTATACTCATATACTGTCGCAGTCTGTAAAACACGTTCTTTAAGTACCTCATATATCGTTTCAATCTCCTCCTCAGAATACCCAAACGGACTGATATGCATCGTTCTCCTTTTATCCTGACTCCCCTTTATTACGCTTTCTCCTGGCTGTAGAATTCTGATATAAAATCCACTTCCCGCCTTATCCTTAATTAATAGCTCTATTTCTTTATAATAAATCCGACAGGACTCATATTGGTTGTCTTTATATGGCTGAACCGCTGCAAAACTATCACTTCGTATCTCCAAAAAGCAGCCAGTCAGCGGCATAATCCGTTGTTTCAACCAAAGGAAACCTCCTCCACTGACCCCCATACCAGCTAAACTAGATATAATTGCCCCTAGCCCTATTACTTGTGAATTTGGGTTAGCCAGTAAGAAAAAACTCAAAGAAGCTATAAATCCCATAATAAGAATCACTATCAACAGATGATCTTTTAAATCCATCCTACGGTACATGGCTTCCTCTGATGGTTCCAATCGCATTTACGCTCACTCCTCCCTCATGCCGCTCGTTTCTCATGGTTCGCCTTCCAGTTATCCAGTACCTGTTCACACTCCAGAATTGTCTGCTCACAAAGATAATCAGAAAAATATCCAATATGGGTTTCTTCGTATGGCAGATTTAAACGGCTGGACAGCCAGACATACACTCCGTCCCGGCTCATACAGCCGGCTCTGACCAGGGTATCCATAGCCCTGTGCGCCCTGATTCTCTTATTCCTAAGTTCTGAATCCGCCAGAGTCCCTTTAGGTTTCCGGCTTCCTTCATGAACCCCCACATAGGTCCCACATTCAGGATAACCGCTGCATACATACAAAAAGCTTCCGGCTGATATGGTATTGTCCCCATAAACATATTCTGCGGGGCGCAGCACCGAACGTCTGCCGCAGTAAGGGCAGATGGGTGGTTTCGGTATATTGTTTTTTCTGTCTTTTATCCGCACAATCTTTTTTCTGTTCTTCATTCTTTCGGTCTCCTCTCCTCTTTCCTGTCTGTATAATCATTGTAGAAAAACAGCTCTGATTTTTTCAAGTGCATTTCAAAATATTTTTAGGGAGACGTTACAAACGCCTCCCCTCTATGGTTCTATGCCATGTTACTCTGCTTTCTTTTCCGGTAAACAGCATATCCCGCCGTCCCGGCTCCTGCACTGCCCAGTCCGATTACCGCGGCCACTGCCGCTGCATGATTCTTTTTAGGAACATACACTCCGGTAGCCTTCATCGTATACACCGTCTTTCCACTGCTCTCTGCCTCCTTTTTCAGGTAGGTAAGCCGGTAGCGGACACCCGCCTCCTCCCTAAATACAGCGGTTCCCTGATAGACGGCCTTACAATCACTTACCAGTTTTTTACCGGAAGCCACTGCATTCCGACACAAAATCCCCTCGGAATCTTCATATGCCTCCCCGTCCCATGTAACAGTCTCCACCGTATATTCCTCATTACTTACGCCAATCAAAGCCAGAAGTTCTGCCTCGTAACCATGAAAATCCGGCGTATCATCTTCCAGTTTAAAGACCGTTTCTCCCAGCCAGTACCCCTCAAGACCATATTCGTGGAAGGTCACCGGGAAGGAGAAATTCTCCTCCCAGCGTTCTTCACCAAATTCCTGTCCGGAAATTTCGGCAATTCCCTCCATCTGCTGCCCTGTGGCATCATCGGTTACAGAAACAGGTATCCTGGACGGAATCATATCTTTCCCCTCTACCGCCTCATAGACCACCTCCTTAGTAATTGGAACCTCATGGGCCGGTATATCTGCTTTTTCCAGAATGGAATCCTTTAGCTGATAGGAAATGCCTTCCCGCTCTATAGTTCCCTCCGGCTGGTAGCTTTCTGTCTTCTCTTCCAGGAACGGAGCCGTGGTGATTGTGATTGTATCCCCGGCTGTCTCCGCCAAATTTTCTTCTATCACCTCCGTCCGGATTTCTGAAAGGCGGTATGTGATACCGTCCCGCTTCAGTTCCTTTTCAAACAGCCCCTCTGCTTCGTCCGAATCCGGATTCTCCGTTTTGTACTGGTGTTCCTCATAAATATTTTCCAATACGTCATCAGCAGCCTTCACCTCCATAGCTGGGAAGCCGGCAGCCAAACATACGGTCAGGAAAAATACACTGATTTTCATGCCTCTTTTCTGCGTTGGTCTAGCTGGTGGAATACCATTGTTTCTTTTTTTTCGTCGCATCCAGTGCCGGAATCCAAACAGTAAGATTCCTCCAACTGAAAGAAGCCACATAAAAAAGATCTCAAACAGATGGCTCTCATCTCCGGTTTTCGGAGCATGGCGCAGAGTTCCTACTGTCAAATCCCCGTCACCTTTCCGATCCGTCTCATAGGAAGCTGTAATTGTTCCATAGTGCTTCTGATCCGTAATGGTGCAATCCCCGATAATAGAACCATCCTCAAACACAGTAAAGGAAAATATGGTCTCATTCAGCTCATACCCTTCCGGCGCCGCCACTTCACGGAACCGGTATTCTCCCGGAGCAGGCACCTCAAAGTACACCTTTCCATATTCATCACTGACCCCGCTGTAAATCCGGTTTCCGTCTTTATCTGTAATTTCAATCTGCGCCCCTGGCAGTTCCTCCGCCGTGGTCACATCTACCTTGGATATCACCACCGTTCCTTTCTTATAGTCGGGAATCACCGTATCCCCTTCTATGGTTCCGCCTTTCACGGTAAACTGGTAAACCTCCGGGTTGAGATAATACCCCTCCGGTGCGGATACCTCTTTAAAGGTATAGTTTCCGTTCTCCGGCACCTTAAACCGTATTTTTCCCGCCTTGTCTGTAATGCCTTCAAAATACACACTGCCGTCCGGTCTGTAAACCGTAATCTTTGCCCCGGCCAGTTTTTCTCCCGTAAGACCGTCTGTTTTATACAGCTCCATGTACTCTCCTTTCGGTTTCGGCGTGTCGCCTCCCCCGCCGCCAGAGTGGTCGATTTTATAGTTCTTCACTACAAACTCCTGCAATTCATCTTTTTCCAGTATCTGAATCTCCTGCGGTTCCACCTTTTTATAACCGGATGGTGCTTTCACTTCACGGATGGTATACGCTCCCTTCTGAAGTCCTGTGAAGTGTTCCGCTTCCCCTTCTTTGGAAGTCCATTCCCGGATAACCGCCCCGTCTTTATTTCTCACCAATTGAAGGACTGCACCGCCAAGAAGTTTTCCTGTATCCCCACTGGTCTTTTCAATTTCCACCTGAATCGGCTGGTTCAGGATGGTAAAGGTCTGCTGGGGCTGATCCGGAAGAATCTCAATCTCCATATCTTCCATTGGCGCATACCCAGGCGGTGCGGCAATTTCTCTCACAATGTATAATCCGGCTTCTATCCCGGTGAGTGTGAAAATTGATTCATCGGAAATCCATTCCTTCACAATGACCTCCTGCCCGGTTCCTGCATTCCTTATCAGCTGAAGGACTGCGCCACTGACCGGCTTTTGACTCAAACTGTCTTTCTTTTCAAAATCTGCTCGTATCTTCTGGTTCCCCAGCGTTATCTGCAACGTCTCCTCCTCTCCGGTCACCTCAAAGACAACCGGCTTTCCTACTGCATATCCATCCGGCGCGGATACTTCCTCCAGGGTATAACTGCCTGGCAGCAATCCTTTTATGATCTTTGCACCCCCGGTACTCTTCCACTCGTCTATCACAGACTGGTCAGAATTTCGTATCAGCCGCAGCATTGCTCCGGCAAGCGCCTCCCCGGTTTCCTGGTCGGTCTTTAAAATATCCACCTCCAATTTCTGGTTTCTGATCGTAAATACCTGACGTTCTTCCTCATTGGTGATTTGGATTTTTAACGGCTCTTTTAACAGCAGATAACCGCCCGGTGCCTGAACTTCTTCTACGGTATACCATCCGGGTTTTAATCCTGGCAAGACTTGCGCCTCTTTCGTTGTAACCCACCAGGCCACTTCATTTCCCGTTTCATCTATAAGCCGCAGCACAGCTCCTGCCACCGGTTCTCCTGTCTCGGTGTCTGTCTTTTCTATCACTGTCTGGATTTTCTGGTTTTCCACCACAAAGGTCTGGATCTTATAATCCTTAACCACCGTTATTTTAAGAGGTTCCTTTAATATCAGGTAGCCATCCGGAGCTTTCACTTCACGCACCAGGTATTCTCCCGCTGGCAGTCCCTGGATTTGAATGCTTCCGGTTTCGTCTGTGATCCATTCTCGCACAAGCTCCATGGAATCTGCCTTCACAAGCTGCAGGGTAACACCGGCCACAGGCTCTCTTGTTTCCTTGTCTACCTTTATAATCTCCGTTTTCGTATCGTCATCAAACATTTCCACAAATACCGTATCTCCAACCGTCATGTTCCCCTGAACGGTGAAATATACCTTTTCCGCCTCCAGATAACCTTCCGGCGCCCTTGTCTCAATCAGCACATATTCACCGGGCTTCAATCCTCTAATCTTGTGAGGCGTATCCGTGGAAATCCAGCTTTCCAGAACATCCCCTTCTGTCCTGACAATCTCTCCATCTTCCCCGGTTGTTACCGTCACTGGGCGTACTTCCAGGCTGGCTCCCGGCAACTCCTCCTTATTCGTCAGCTTCTTCTTGGAGACAACCACTTCTGTAGGCTGGTTAGATGCCTCGTAGGTAAATACAATCTTCGGATTCCGATCCGTCCTTACATTAAACTGGAACATCTCCGCCTCCGGATCAAGCAGATACCCATCAGGAGCCTTCACTTCCTGCACGCTGAAATGATATAAGCTGACAGAACCATCCGCTCCCAAAGAGCCAATCGGAACCGGACTGCTGACTGCTTTTCCGTCCTGATCTGTAATCAAAATTGTGGCTGAATTCGTATCCAGATTTGTAAACTTAAATCTGGCGCCCGCAAGCTTCCGGTCTGGCTGTCTGGCATCCGATTTTATCAGTTCCAGCTGACCCATAATCAGTTCGTCAACCAGTTCAAATCTCTGTATGCCACGGCTGTCCGTAATCTCAAAGGGGAGTTCCACCGCCCGGACATATCCAAAGGGTGTCTGCTCCTCAACAAAATAATAAGAGCCTGCCAGAGGATTTTTCAAAGTATGGGGCTTTAAATCCCCTGCTGCAAAACCTTCAGGTATTTTCCCTTCTGTCTCATCTTTTTTGGTATAACGCCCGTCAGAACCGGAAATCCATCGCTCAACCAGGTAATTCTCGTCATATGCCATAGCTGGAATCAGATTGCCTGCCTCATCCTTCAGCAGGTTCCCGTCTAAATCCGTCACATAGAGCAAGTTGCCATCCTCATCTGCCATCTGATATTTTACAAGGCTTCCGTCCGAAGCTGCCCGGTAAACCGCTACGGTTGCGCCTGCCAGCTCCTTGCCTCCGGCTGTATTTACTTTGCTGAGCAGCACCTGGATGGGTTCATCCACCATTGTGAATCCCTGTATCCGCTCCTTTGACCCAACATCGAGTACCGGCACATAAACCGGGTCGGCCACTGTATAGCCGTCCGGAGCCTGTTCCTCCACCAGCACATACTTTCCAACAGGCAGATATTCAAAACGCATAGCGCTCTTTTCTGTCACATAGCAAATAGCCTGGACGGTTCCCGGCACCGGTTTTATCTCATAGTCATATGCCGTATAACTGTGCCCGCCCGGAACCGGCACCTGATGGGCGGTCTTCCTCACCTCACTTCCGTCATCGGTCTGCCACTGGTAAACTTTCTGGTTTTTATCATAACGGATGATCCCATTTTCATCATAAAGAGGCTCTCCCTCATCATTAAGTACTGCATGGTACAAAGCCAGCGTCGCCCTGCTACTGTTTGCCATGGGCTTTCCTGTTTTACCGTCCACTTTCAGGAATTCTACGGCTGCGTGGTCATCCTCCATCACCACCCCCTGTACCTCGCCGGTTTCCTTTATGATGACCTCTGCTTCGGAAGCTGTCACATATCCCGCTTCCGTTGGAACCCTGGTTTCCTGCAGAATGTAATCTCCCGGCATGATGTGGTCGATCCAATGCGGTTTTCCGCCGCCTGACACCCAGCTTTCCGCCATGATAGGGCTGCCGTCCATATCCCGGAGAATCTCCAGATGCCAGCCCCGGTCTGAATCATCATAAACGCGGTATGCTTCATAAAGCGCCAGGGAAGCGCCTTCAATCTCCTCCCTGGAGGTCATGTCAAGCTTGGACACCTCCAGCTTCGTGTAATCGTCCTCCATATAGAAAGGCTGAACCTCGCCTGTATCCCTGACAATCAGCCCAATTGCTATAGACTGTACATACCCGTCAGCCAGAGGAGCCGCCGTTTCTTCCAGAATGTATGCTCCCTGTCTGACCCTGGCGGTTTCATAAGGTTTCTCCTCTGTCACCCATTCATTTTCAATCCAGGTGACACCTCCATCTTTATAATAAATAGGCAGGCCGTTTTCATCGTTCACAGGAGATAAATCTGTGTTAATGGTCTGATTGCCATGTTCATCCGTGTAAACCTCAACCGACTGTGAAATGATTTTATCGCCGTTATCATCTAACGGCCAGACAATCACTGCACCATGTTCATCGGTCACATAAGCCATTCCGGTTTCAGAATCCAGCATACAGACACGATTTCCCCAATCATCCAGACCATACAAAATTCCCGTTTCCGTGTCCAACTCTGTCGGGTCATATTCCAGATCGTAATACCACAAATCCATCGGTGGCTTGGCTTCCTGGGTGATATCCCATTCTTGTTTCCCAGTGGAATCCGTCCCCGTTACCCGGATATCTGTATCCACTCCTGTATTGTGAGCCATTATGCCAATCACGGAATCAAACAGGTTGCGCTTCACCTCAACCCCTTCATATTCGTGTTCTCCGGTCTGTTTTACCTCCAGCCCTTCATACAGCGTCATTGTGGCATTCTCCACATATAGCGGATCTCCATCACCCGGTTTCAGCGTTTTGGTCACATAGCCAAAACCAGCGAACTCACCGTTTGGCTTATACTGGAGCGTCACATCTCCACGGGCTTTCAACTGCTTTTCATCCCCATACACCCGGTAGGTCAGTTCATTTTCCGGATTCTCGACCTTATGGATTTCAATCCGGGTAGGCTGATCCTTAACAACCATCTGGTGCATATCCTCAGTCACAGTCTTGCCGTCGGAGCCTACTGGCCGCATATACTGGTATTTCACCGCCTGTACTTTTTTCCCCGGATCCCCCTCCTCATAATACTCTACCTTGTCACTGTAAACCGTAAAGGCAATCGGTTTCGATTTGACGTATCCTTCTGGAGCCTCCACCTCCACCAGGACATAGGCCCCGGCTCCCAAAGGCTGATACGTCTCCAAATATCCCACACACTGTTTTTCCATTTGTGTGCTTCCGTCCTCTTTCGTCACCTCGCCGTCACGGACGGTTGTATAGGCTTTGAATATGCCGACCTCCGCCCCGGTATCGTCCCGCATGAAAATCTGCTCGCTCTCATCATACAGAGGGATTCCATTTTCATCAAACAGGATATCTCCGCTGCCTGTCACTCCTGCTGCCCCGTCTCCGGCAATATCGCGCTTTGCGGCATAAATCTTGAACAAGGCTCCATCGTGCAGGATATTCTCCCCGGTTTCGGCATCCAGTTTTTCAATCCGCAGTCTGGAACTGTAGAACTCATTTTCAAAGTCTTTGTTGGCAAAAGCGACAAAGTTAAAACTGCCATCCTCCAGACCGGAATCCCGGTTTCCTATATCCCCGTTGTCATTGATGATTTCCCCGTATCTGGGGTCCAGGACACTCCAGGGGACTAACGCCTTGGCATATTTCCGGTCTACAGCGGTGGAAATTCCTGTCATGGTATCCACCCCATCCATGGTCACTCCATAGTCCGTTATCTGGCCGTCCCGGTCGTAATAGGTTTCATAATATACGCCGTCCATGACCCCTGCGTCCTCACTGATAGAACCATAGTGATAATAGGCGGCCACAAGATCATTCTGGCAATCCCTCCTGCTGTCTGGCTCCAGCCCGTACTTAAACACCTCAAAATCGCCATCGTTGTTGTGAGCATAGATGATGTGTGTCTCCTCGTTAAACCGGATATGATACCGTTCCATCAACGTTTCCGGCGTCATATGGGAATCATAAAGATAGTCCGGATCAGGCAGCTTATCATGTACCGTGCCGTCTTCCTCTATTTGAGGTACAAATGGAATTTCCACTTCCTTTGGAGAATCAATGGCATAATGCTTCTGCGGGATTCCCTCCGGCTGCTGCTCTACCAGTACATAGACACCATAGGGCATCATACGGCTCTGTCCCCAGTAATCATCGGTTCCGCCGCCCCGGTTGGCATGTACCGTTGTCATATCCCCATCTGCGTCATACTTTTCTATATCCCACTCTAAGGCAAGAGATGCGGCGTATTCCGGATTTTCCTGAAAGAAAGCTGTATAATCGTAAGTCCCGTCCTCCTTTCGGGAAAGATTCCCTGTTTTCTCCAAACTCGAACGCAAGTACAGCTTAAAGAAAAAGCCCGGCAGGGTTTTGGTTTCCAGCTTACCATTGTAGCCCCCGAACAGGACGGTAAACGGGTCACGGTGGATTTCGTAAGTATTGTGCTCATAGGAATCCAGCGCAATATCCTTTGTGACCTTGATTGCCTGCTTGATTACCCGTTCCAGCACAATCAGAGGTTTTTCCCTTGTCCCATCGTCTTCATAAATCTCATACTGTCCGGGATACAGCAACGCAGTGTATTTGATATAGGAACCGTCCTCCATCTCCGGTTTCTTCGTAATGACGCTGACCGCAGCTTCCCGATACTGAGTGATGTCCTGTCCAGTCACCACACGGTACGTCCTGGTTTCCGCTTTATCCTTGTCAAACGCCTCTCCGCTGGTATCTACAGAAAATATAAGGCGGCCGCTGTCACGATTCACGTTTACTGTCACAGACGTCAGTGTCTCCTGATACTCTGTTACCGCCTCATTCGTATAGACCGGAACCGTCTCCATCTGCGGAATCGGATTTCCCTCGTTATCAAGAAGCAGCTCCCCAGCCTCATACCGCTCATACACCGGCGCATAAACCGTTTTTAAGCGAATTTCCCCAAGGGAAAACACCTCTAAATCCAGTTCCTTCTTCTCTACAGTGAAGCGGTAGCCGTCCTTTTTGTACTCCCCTTCCTCATAGATGACATAATAATAGCCGCCCTCGTATTCCTTCCGGATTGCCAGGCGGCCGCTTCCTCTCTCATAAATAACTGGCTGGTTTTTCAGTGCTTTGTAAGCATAACGGATTTTTGCATACCAGCTTCCGTCCTTTTCAAATATCTGCTCCACGTCATAGGCATCCCAGAAGCTGTCCGAAGAACAGGCTGTCAAGATCTCGTCTATTATCTCTCCATTGGTATTCCCTGACAGTTTTAAAAGATTCCATGGCGCATCAGACAGGCTGTTCTTATAGCCGGACATTGCCAGGGCAGAAGATGTTTCCCACAGAATATAGTCCTCATCAATCTCTTCCGATTCTTCCAGATCCATGTCGGATGGCTCTTCCCGCTCAATCGCAGGAATATACACATTTAAGCGGTTCACTGCGGTAACTGTCTGACTGGAGGGCTGGTCGGAATCAACCGGATTTCCATCCGCATCCAGTTTTACTATCCGGTTGCCGTCTGCATCCAGTTTATACTCACTGCCTTCTGCAGTCTGGTAAACCGTGTTTCCGTCTGCGTCTTTTTTCTCCACCCGGGCTGTTCCGGTCACGACTTTCTGATTCGTAGTTTTCTCTGTCCGGGTGACCTCATATACCCTGGAATCCTCCGGGAGCCCGGAAAGGACCACGTCAAACCCTTTGGTCTTAAAATAATCCACCGTAAAATCATAGGACTTTCCATCCCACTCATTGATTTCATGGAAAAATCCGCCCGTATGGGCACTCCCTGATTCCGTGATCACCACCGGGATTCCAGTGCGGTTGCTCTCTGAATGGTTTTTCCCTGTTCTGGAAAGCTCATATCCCTCTGAGCGTGAGATTTCCTCCACATAATAGCTGCCCAGGATTAGGGGTCTTCCAATCCAGCAGTTTCCATTCCTTTCTATATTGTCCTTATACAAATTAGGAACATTCTTTGATGTCTCAGTTTCCTCTGTGATGACCAGAAACGAGGCGTCCCCGTTTTTATCTGTGGCGGCAATGGCAATCAGTTCTCCCGAAGAAAAGACTACGCCGGTTTTCCCATCCGGATGAATGATGTCCTCTGCCGCATAAAGGCCATAAACCGCTCCTTCCAGCGTGGCGTCAGCCTGGGATTTTCCGTAACTGTCTTCCCCCTCCTTCTCAAATAATTCCAGATCGCGCTTGTTGATGTGAAGCTCGCCCTCTGTCCTATGGTCTTTTACCAGATAGGAGAATCCAGTGTAATCTGCCGGATAGTTTGATTGGTTGATATGGGCAACCTCGCTTTCCTCCTGCACCCCGTCCCATTCCCAATGACCGCCTGCTCCGCCATCATCTTCTGAACATATAGAGGGGATATACAGGGAATAGCTAGAGGCATTGGACGGGGTAGCCAGTTCTATATCTTCCTCAATTTCTTCCTCTGCTTCCGATTTACTTGCTACCTGCACAGAGTCATTTTCCGGTTCTCTCTCTGCTTCACTGCTCTCCGGAACCTTTTCTTCTGTTTCAGCGTTTTCTTCTTTGTTCTCTGCTATTTCATCGTCTTCTACATTAGATGGCGTTGCTTTTGCCTGCACTAAATTTGTCTTTCTTGCGGAGATGGTCGCCTCCGGTTCAACCGCTGTCTGTCCTATGGTCCTTTCTCTACGGTTTCCGTCGTAGTAACCAATCACTAAACCATCACTTTCTATCTGGGAAGAGGAAAACTCCACAATCTCAACCTGCTCATCATCCTCATGCAGATCATGGAGAATGTAACCGGCTCTAGCCTGTACCTCCCTGACCGTGTAAATCCGTTTCAGATGAATAAAGCTTTCCCATGCTTCATCTCGGTCTGCTTCCATCTCATCTCTGGCAACCCCTTCATCGATAGAATGAAAATCACAGTGTTCTTCACACCAGTCCACACATTCCTGCCAGGCCTCCCAAGCTTCCCGCTCCAAACGTTCATTTTCTTCGTCGGCCGCGTCGCTTTCTTCATCGCTGGCATCGTCACCTACTTCTACATAGTGGATAATCGGCTCTGGATGACCGCCGCAGTATGTCTTTTCATACTCATAGGTCTTATGGTCTGAATGTTCCAGATGACCATTCATGTCTGTCGTGATCTCACTCTGACATACACTTAAATTTTCAAATCCGCCCTCCGATGTGGGAAGATTTTCCCGAAACTGCTCCTCCTCTAAATTCGTCCCATCAAGCTGAGAAAAATCAAACTGCTCCAGAATTTCAAAGGTACTTCCTTCCAGGGTCTTCCCCGTCTCGTCACACTGTTTCTCCAGCTCAATTTTGTAATCCCGTTTAAAGGTCTCTTCATGGAGATATTGGGTATATGGGATCTCGTAATCCCCACTGTTTCCGGTTATTGTCCCTGTTGTTCCTTTACCAAAGGAAAGCCAAACCTCCCACGGCTCCTGTTCTCCTGCCATAGTAATCATTGCCTGTTTGCCTTCCACAGCGCTGCTCTCTGTCCAGCCATCGGGATACCATACTTTAAAAGTGTTTGGCTTGATCCAGTATTTAGCGGCCGTAGAGCCTTCCGGAAAATAACCTTTTATAAGACCGATGTCCGGATTCCCGTTAGAACAGATAAACGTCACCCCGCTGGTTTCCCTCACCATGTTCCAGCCTTCCGGCAAATCATATACCAGCTCCGACTGCCGCCAGTCAAAACCGTCTCCATAATTCAAAGTAATTCTATAAGTCCCGTCCCCTTCTTGTTGCATTTGGTGGACAGGGGCTGTGTTTTTAAATTTAGACGCAAAGGGCGGAACCGCAGTCTCTTCTACCGCACTATTGGTCTGATTGAAAAATTGTTCTAAGGCATCTCTGGTCTGAGCCGCCAATTGCGGACTGTTTAAATTATCCATCAGTACTTCCATCTGTTGTCGGAAATCATCCAGCCCATTCCAGTTTCCCGACATAATCGCCCAGGTAGCTGCCTGCCCCAGTATATAATGACCTTGTCCGACTTTCCCCACGCCCGTCTGGTAGCCCTCGAAGTTTCCGGATGAGGACAGAGCATACCAAAGGATCTCCGCCTCCTCCCTTGAGATTCCCAACGGAAGATTATCTCCGTCTTGGTCAAGGTCGTATGTAACTATGGTTCCCCCAGTTCCACTCCGCATGGATTTGTTGGGTTCCAGGCAATACCCGGGAGCACTTCTTCCGCCCTCCACGTTGGTAATTCCATAAGGCCATAATCCCACGCGGTTGTGATTTTTTCCGTAAAATGGAAAATTGGCTCCCGGTTTCAGCAGATTGCTGGAATTATAATAAGCAAATGTGCTTCCTCTTCCTTCTGTTTCCGCCGCAAACGTCGGGAATAGTCCCATATCGAAACTAAAAAAAGGCTGAACCGCAAGGATTAGCGCCAACAAAAACGCAATCCCACGTTTCAGCCTCTGGTAAAGGCGATTCGCTCGTGTCATATTTTCCCCTCTTTTCATAAGGAAAAAGCGGATTCCGATTACAAATCCGCCCTATTCCATGGTATTCAGTTATATTTTGGATTATTGATCTGTGCTCCACAATTCCCACATGGCCTTGCCAATTCCCTGTTTCCGAATAGATTTTCATATCCGCATACTGGGCATGGTGCTTTCATCACATTCAGATAAAACTCCGCTGAAGCCTCAATGGTTGACGTATCAATACTTTTTGCTACGCCATCGACATAGACTGCATTCCACATATGCGCTCCATTTTCCCTGAATTCGCATTTCAGCCCTACTGCATTTGCAAGCAGCTTATAGGTTCTGGCGAATCCAATGCATTTACCGGTTCCGTTTATCAGTATACTGTAAACCTCGTCATCCGCCTGTGTATAGTCTCCCCAATTATAAACTGCCCTTTTTGTTATTTCATCGTACACCCGGGCTGCCTTATCATATTCGCTGGCTCCATAATCAAATCCAGTCAAAAATTTACAGACCTCCTCATAGACAGCCTGATTCTTTTCCGACAAATCTGAAACCGGAATGATTCCTCTGACAGCCGCCAGTACCATAGTATCTGTAACCCAGGCATAATCAGTGGTTTCATCAAAAACATAAATCTGCCAATCCGGATCGAAACGATATGGGAGATTATCATACGGCGTCCTGACATAACCTCCTGACACCTGCGTTTCTGTCACCCAGCTTCCATCCGCGGCCACTAAGTATCCGTCAGGTGTGGTGGTGTTTACAGCCATGACTCCATTTTGATTCAAATAGTATGATGTTCCGTTCTCTGTTATCCACTCTGACCTCGCATAGTTCCCATCATCTTTCTGATATTGATAGCCGGCTGAAGTATTCTCCCATGTTCCCGCATACGCCGACATTGGGGTTAGGGTAACTGCCAGGAATACGGTTGCCAGCTTCCAACCTGTTCTTTTTTTCATTTCCAGCACCTCCTCTATCTATAGCATACTAAATCTCCGGATTCTATGTCGAGAGCATTTATGAAATTTCTTAAATGAAAAGGGATTCCCCCAGAGGCATCCCTTTTCATTTATATTTAACTTTTACGAATCCAGCGTCCAATAATATACTGCCAGTTCATACCGTCCTGCATGATCCTAAGTACTGGCACAACCTGCTTTGACTCATCCAACACATAAAAAACAAGATATGTATCACGAGGTTTTGTGCAGATCTGATATCCCCAGTCCATAAAACCAGTATGCTGATATCCATCGGGAAATGTATCCAGGCTTTTCGGCAATCCGAATCCGATAATATTTCTTCATAGTTCACCCTAAATCGCGTCAATCTCTACCCATACTTCCTCTATCGTCCGAACTCTTCCCTGTTCCATATCGTCAATGGCCTCATCCAGTCTGCCAAGTAAGTCTTTCATTACATCTTTAGCCTGATAGCCCGATGTATGCTCTGCAGCTGTCTGTGTTATGATTGCCATAGCTCTCACCTTTCTTTAAATAAGCACCGATTATTCTGTCTATCAACATTATAACCTTTATTGAAAAGAAAATCAATCACAGACATTTTTACAATTTCAACCAGTTTTTCTGGTCTTTATGGAATCCAACAGCCATAAGCGTCAACGCGATAGCCATCTGGTGTCTCACAGTTGACAAACAGCGCTCCTCGTGTACCATCCGATATCGTATTGAAGTAATACCACTTTCCATCAATCAGATTCCAGCCCGTATACATCCGCCCTCTAGTACCGTCTCCTATCGGGTGGAGAAAATAAACTTTTCCGTCCGTATCCGTATACCAGCCAGTCTGCATATATCCTTTTTCATCAAAATGATACCACTCCGTTATACCATTATAAGAAAGCTGCTGCCAACATGATTTTGGATAAGTACCGTCCTGGTTTTTATACCACCATCCCACGGTGTCCTGAATCCAATCTCCCTTTTCTTTCCCCGGTCCATTGGCACTGCCTGCTGATGAGCGGCTGGATGAGCCTCCCCCACTGGAAGATCCACCCCCACCGCCGCCAGAAGAACTGCTGGGTTTGGTGGTTTGGTCGGTTGTCTTAAACTCCACCACAACTTTACAGGAAGCTGTCTTCTGCCCGTCCTCCGTTGTGGCTGTCACAATGGTGTCTCTGGTTCCCGATGCAGTGGACAGGGCATAGCGATTTTTCGCAACATTGGCTGCGTCCGCAGCCTCCAGATCCTGAATCCATTTTGCATCCCTTTTTACCGTGACCAAACCTTCCTCTGATATGGCAGCCATACTGCTGTCCGCCACGCTCCAGCCTACCTTTTTATTCTGCGCTTCCCCCGGCGTAACCGTGGCCGCCAGTTGCTGGGGCTGTGATACCTTGTATTCCACTTTCGGATTTGTCCGGCTGCCGGTCATCAGCTTTTCCACCATAAATTTCACTTCACTCTGATTCAGCGACACATGTTCCACATGAACCACTGTGTTGTCTACAGTTCGGAAGGATACATTGACTGCACAGACCGCCTGCTTGTCTCCGTCTTTCGTGGTAACTGTCACATAGGAAGACCGGCTGCCTCCCGCTTCTCTCTGATGATAGGGATTCTCCCTATTCGCTTCCTCCTCTGTGCGGATTAAATCTGCAATCCATCTGGCATCCGCCCTGACGCTTACCATTCCTTCCTGATCAACCCGGAGCATATCCATATCTCCTACCGCCCAGGTCACTTCTTTATTATCTGCGTACTCTGGTGAAACCGTCTCATAAAGACGTTTGGAGGGAGTAACGGAATAGCTTTCTGATGGATTTTTTCTATCACCTTCTAAAGTACGCGTCACATCAAAGGCCAGCTCTGCCTGATCCAGTTCTACACCGGATACGGGAACCACAGTATCATCGGTTATCTTAAAATTCACGGTAACAAACGCGCTGGCTCGTTTCTGCCCTGCCTCTGTAGTAACGGTTACCGTTCCATAGCCAGTTCCCTCTGTAGTAATTTTCTTGGACGGATATAGTTCCTGGTTTGTAACCCCTGCCTTAATTAAATCCTGAATCCATTTTGCTGAAGTATTCACGGATACAACCCCATTTTCGTCCACAAGAATCACATCTGTACTGGAACCGTCCGTATCTTTCACATTCCAGTAAATATTTTTATTAGCAGCAGAATCCGGAATAATGGTGGCAGTCAGTTTTTGCGGATCAGTAACTTTCCACCCAATCTGCGGATTCCAACGGGAACCGCTGCGAATCTGCTCCACATCAAACGTAAGTTCATTCCGATCCAGAATTACACCATTTGTCATAGCACGGTAAGTAGCAGACAAAGTTATATTCTTATCCGGCATTGAAAAAGCCATTTCGCCGGCTCCTGACTGAATCAGTTCTTTGGAGGCGAAATCATCCGCAGTCCAGAACAGGGAATCCGGTTCCAACTCATAATAGACCGGTGGTTCTGCCTCTGTGTCATTTACCGGACTGGTATAGACTAACACCTTGGTTCCGGCAGCCAGCGCTCCGGGATTTGCCCAATCAATCTCTTTGGCAAAGTTATTCTGAGACTCCAGTACGGAAAGCGTGCCATGGTCAATGGCCGGAATATTCACCAGATATCCTCTTACCGGGTCGCCTGTCTTGCTGGGCGCATAGTGATGGACATTCTCTTTTCCGATTCCCAGTACCCCCTCCTCCAGCTCTTCATAAAAGTAGCGGTTGGTCTGTTTTGTGAAACCGCCAAGCTGATACAGGCTGTAATCTCTCTGGTTGGAATAATATGCTCCGATATGGTGCTCCAGACGAATCTGCGGTGTCAGTTTGTTGCCGAATGGATTGAGAGAATACTTATCCTCGCTGTCCGTATACAGATAAGCCAGGTCATCCCCCAGTTCCACCGTGCCGCTCTCAATATATCCCACAAACAGCCCCGCCGTCTTTAACGTGGCAGAGGTGGAGGCGCCGATGGTTCCCGCAAATCGCCCATTTTTCACCTGGCCACTCTGCATTCTGCCCACCAGACCTCCGATATAATCGGCGGATGTACTTCCCACTTTTCCTTCTACATAAGAATTGTATACTTCTGTTTCATAAATATTTCCTGCAATGCCGCCCACATATCCTTCGGAATACAGAGCGCTGTAACTGTCTGTGGTATCGTTTGTACAGTCACTGATAAAGGAGCTTTGCGCAGAACCGCAGATACCTCCGGCAAAGGCTTCCTGGTTCCCTGACACGTCCGTCCCGCCCAGTACGCCAGCCGTATTGATGCATTCCAGGATTACGCTGTCATAAGCCTCGCCGACAATACCGCCAATGACTCCCACGCCCCTTACCTGGCCTTTGGAAAAACAATTTCTAATTTCGCTGTCATTGGCTTCTCCTGCCAGAACAGCCGCTTTGCTATCAGCGTTTACCTGTCCGTCCACCGTCAGATTCTCTATCACAGCCCCATGGACGCTGCCAAACAGCCCAGCGTAGCTTTGAGTGGTATCGCTGATTTTCAGATTATAAATCCGGTATCCGTTCCCATCAAAGTTTCCTTTAAACGGATGCGGCTCTGTATCACCAGTCTCGGTAAAATAACCAATAGGGAGCCAGGAAGCGGAATCACTCAGGGACACATCCCTGGTTAAAATGAAATAGCAGCCCGCATAGCCGTCCACCTCTTCATTGGATACATTGTAAGCAAGAAGCTTTAAATCTTTGCTGGAATTAATTTGATACGGGGACGCCTTTGTTCCCTCCCCATCAAGATGGTCACTCATTTCCATACCGCCCCACAGGTTAGTGCTTTGCGCTATCATAACAGCATTAGATGGAGTAGCTTCCTGTAATTCCTGAATCGCCTCGGAAGGAGTAGCCTTGGCCGCAGACTCCGCTTGAAAACCGTATTCCGGATTCTCAATCCCATCTTTTTTGTCCTCCCTGGTCTCCTCATGTTCTGTGTCATCCCCCAAGGAAGAGTTTTCTCTGTTTTCCGATTCATCCGCTCCTACTTTTGCATCGGATGGGCTTGCGTTCTCTATATCCAGGGACTCCTGTACCATTTTCCCATTCTTCTGGTGGTTTACCTCCGTATAAACCATATGCTCGTTCTCTGCATCCGTCGATACTCCGGCTACTGAAACCATAGGACTGATACCAAGTGTTGCAATCAACATCCAGGCTGTTACCACTGCCTGCTTCTTTCCTATCTTTCTCATCCCATTCTCCTTTTTCTTCTATTTTCACAAGGACAATACGCCAAGGGCAATCCAACTTGCCCCTGGCATTGCCTTGCAGAGTGAAATTTCTCATAATCGTCTCTCAAATATTTCACTCCTGAATTGCCACAAACACCGGACGGATTCCTATTTTGTTATTGTTTACCTGCTCCGGTGCCACACGACCATCATAGGTCACTGCGTAACACAAATTTCCGTCTCGGGCCGCTGGCGTCCGAAGCCAATATCCCATAGTATGGCTTCCTGCCAGATTGAAATTATCACTTTCTGATCCATTCAGCTTCCAGAGTCGGTTTGCATACCGTAATGCTTCCTCCAGAGACAGACAGAACATCTTATCTTCCACTGAAGCCGATATCTGCCTGCGTTTAGTAAACTTCCGATCTGACACCAGATAATCACTGCTTTTTCCCGCATAGGTATATCCTACAGTTGTCACCGTATCTGCGATTTCTTCCGTGTCTTCCAGTTTCTCGTTCAACCATTTGCGTAAATCAGAGGCCCCCCAATTATTATGGTTCTCATCAAAAACACACTCGTTGCCGCCAATAATGGAATCACAGAGAAACAACGCTCCTACCCGATTTCCCCCTGCGTCACAGTAATTTGGATCAATGCAGCGAAACATATAGTTTTTCCCGTGAATTTCCCGTTCCTGAGTATCTCCCTCATACCAGATTTTCCCTTGGCTTACATCCTCGTCAGGCCTCCCCAGAACAAAAGCTGGTCGTAATCCCGCTTCACTCAAAGAAACTCGGCTGGACGCGATATGCCCATTATATTGCACCATATACGCCTGATTCGCTGTATTTTCCCGTTTGGAGCGCGTCCAATAATACCGCATTCCACGCTGGGGGGACCATGTCTTACGTGCAATCGCCTTATAAGAATTTTTCTTTACCTCATCAATAGAAAGACAGAATACCCGATCTGAGATGGAGTCCTCCGTTTCCTCCAGTTTAACTGGCAGAATATCCTGGGCAACTGACAGCGTATCGGCAAAATACTGGTTTAACCAGATTCTAGCGTCAGAATTTGTATAATCGTTGTCTGAACTTCCATATCTTGAGGAAAGCGTATATGGAATCACATCGTCTGACACAAAAAGATATCCTCCCTTATAATTCGTATCCAGGCAGGTAAAATCCATTGTGGAGTATCCATCCTCCAGTCCGGTTTCTACCTGGATACTTTCCCCCACTTGGTAAGCAGTGTCACCATTCACAGTTTCTGCATGAGCAGTAAATCCAAACAAGAAGCCAGCAACGGAACAACCAACCATCAATCCCACAAGAGCGTGCCGCTTTTTAATCCGGACAACCGTGTTCATACGCCCTCCACAACTTCTACCAACCGGGCCACCAGTCTGCCCTGATCGTCCTCTCCAGATTCAAAGGTGACGGACTGACCGTCCCTCAGACGTTTAAACCCGTCGCCCCGAATCTCTGAGAAATGCACAAAATAGTCCATTCCATCTTCATCACTGATAAATCCAAAACCTTTTCTCACATCAAACCACTTTACTGTTCCGTTCATTTCCATCTGTTTTCTCTCCTTTTTATTTAACTTCTTTTAATAATTCTTGTGATGATTCCCTCTGCAACTTCCCGCTCCTCATTGATCCTGGTTACCAAAAAACCAACCTCGTCCCCTTGCCCCGGGAGGCTTGCTGTGTTGCAGGAATGAGCCACCGCATTAACCTTACAGTTCAGACAGAGGAAATAGGTTCCCTTATACACATCTGTTACCTTTCCCACATATTTCCCCTGGCGACGCAGCCGCATAAGGTTTTCCTTATTCACATTTGTTTTCGCTTCTTTCGCACTGACCTCAACCTTAATGGTCTCGACAGAATCTCCAGACACACTCTTCACAACCACACTCACCACATCACCGGTTGCAAATTTCTCATTGGCATCTGACAGCCACTCCCAGGTCATGTCCCGTGCTTTCAAGGAACACTCCACGCCAAAGACCTCCAAGCGCACCGCCTTTTGAGCCACCGCTATCACTCTGGCTTCCACTGTCCGTCCCGGAACAATCATGGGCGGCGAATCCTGCTGAGGCAGATAAAACTGCTGTCTTTTTCTGAGCATGGCTTCCTTTCTGGACGCAACCACACTCTGAGTTTTTTCGTCCATATCCCGGATCATAAAGTCCAACTGCGCTCCAAGCATATTGTTGGCAAGGCGGGTCTGACGGTTGAGTGGGTCTGAATTTTCTCTTCCATCCCCCTCCAGATTAATCATCATCTCCTCCATGGGAATCAGAATACGACAGCCTTTGTAATACACAACTGCCACCACCCAGCCGCCCTCCAGCCGTTCAATTCCGCCTAAATCCCCAGACAAAATTTTTTTAGTCCGGTAAGCATTCACCAGCTCATGCCAGGCAGTATCTCCCGTATCCCGCTCCGCTAAAACGCCGGAGGCATCCACAGTCAGGATTCCCATAGAGCGGTTACTCCTACGGTTATCTTTTTCCTGCACCTCCTCTGCCGGTTGGCTCTGATTTTCTTTTTTCATGTGCATTTCACCTCCTGATTTTAATTACTAACCTTATTTAGGCATGAAAAAAAGCAGCCGGCAAAAAACCGAACTGCTCTTCTTCTGACCAGATTCTTCAGAAATCTGATGTTACCATTATAAAAGATGTAAAATCGCAAGTCAATTCATTGGAACATTCAAATCAGTCTCTTTTTTGTCCAAATAACTCTTAACCCGGTCAATATCAAATTTTTCAATGCAGATTAACAGCTTTTTACATAACTCCTGAAATAAGTCTTCATCAAATTTCCCATTAATCACTGCTTTGTGAATCAACCCGGGGCGGTACATATTGTATAGCTCCTCTTTCGCCGCTTTGCTCCCAGCTTTTGCTTCCATTAATAGCTCCTCAAATCCCATATTCTTTCTCCAGCCTCCTTAGTAATTTTTTTCGAGCATAATGGTAAATAGAAGCAGCTTTCCGGTCACTCATTCCCATGATGGTTCCGATTTCCTTATAGGTTAATTCTAAATACACCTTAAGTAATATAACCATTTTTTCTGATTCTTCCAGATACGACACGGCTTTTTCAAGCTCCTCTCCATATCCATCCAACAGATTTTTCCCACGTTCTTTCCTAGTGCCAGAGAATTCCTTTAATTTCTCCAAAATCATTGCCTCATAATTCTGCTCAAATTCCACCTGTTTTTCCGCATCGACCGTCTCTATATCTATCGGAATCTCTTCCTTAGACTTACCGTTTATGTAATCTTCTCGCTCACGTTTTAATGCAACATCTAAATACGCAGTAAAGAAGCCCTTGATCTCTTCATCATTTGTGTTCATATTGTCCTCCTCATTTTCGACTATTTATCCATCCGAAAATAAGGAAGGGGGGATTACGGCAATGATATATGCAAACTTTCATACACTGCTGCATAAGCCGTCACCCACCTTACTGTATCCGCGACCCAGTTAGATCCCACACACGGTCATATGTTGATAGGTTCGGCTATAGAATACAGCAAGTCATAGCGCAAGCATGTATTGTGTCATAAATACCGGTTTTTATGTAATTTTAAAACAACAGGTTTTCTTATGTAAAAAAAATAACAAAAAAAGCCGCAAATTGAATCTGAATTGATCCAATTTGCGGCCGCCTTATCTGACCTCAGCAATGTATTAATATTTCCACTATAAATATTTCATCATCCGGCTTTATGTCTAACCTGCCATGATATTTCTCTGTTATCCTCTTCATAGAAAACAGACCAAATCCATGCCCGCTTTCCGCCTTACAGCTTAAGATTTTCTTGTCTGCTGATAATTTCACTTCTCCTGCATAGGTATTCTTAATCTGGATAAACAGGAGCCCCTTTGTATAACGAATGGCAATCCATATCTCTTTTCTACCATTCTCTACAAGTTTTGATGCTTCCAGTGCGTTATCAAAAGCATTTCCCAGCAAGACGCACAAATCTGCATCTTGTATGGATAGTTCTGGTAACGGCGCAATATCTGCATGAAATTTAATCTCCAACTCTACTGCGGTCTTCCATACGTGGTTAATCATAGAATCCACCACCTTATTACCCGTTCTTGATTCCAGTCTACCACGCTTTCCTGTCTCTCCAATTAGTTCAGTCAAAGTATCCTGTGCTACCTCTAAATCTCCATTTTCAAGTAGCTCACCCAAGAAAATCAGATGCTGTCTCATATCGTGGCGCAATTCCCGTATTTCCATAGCCGCAGCTTCTTCCATGGCTTTCTCCTGTCGGAAAAGCTCCATCTGCTTTATGTAAAAATGTGTGTTCCTCTTAATATGAAAGTCATTAACCAATTGCATGTAAACAGGATAGAAAGACAGATTTAGACAAATTAATGCAACTGCAGCCAACAGCATCCATACCCCAATCTCTGCCTGGTTCACATATAAAGCCTGCAGCAACTGGTAAAGCGTATGGTACAGTATCATACCAATGATAGGCAGTATCATAAACACCATTCCACCACCATATGGCTCTTTTCCGATTCCCATCTTTTTTGCGAACTGTCTAATTCCCAAAATTAGCAGAAACAAAAGTATCTTAGAAATGACGGAAATCATCAAAAACTCTGTTTCCACGCTGCCGCTTAAGTACCGAACACTAAAATCCACTGTGCCTTCTAAAAGCATCCATATTGCAAGATAAACAACCGGAAACACGCACCGTTTCCAAAGAGGACCAATATATTCGATTAACCCCACTAAAACAATAGTTAAAAATGTAAAAGACAATGTGATGTTTTCCGGAAAATATCCTGTTTCAGTAAGGAACTGCCATATAAAAAAGGGCAGCCACCCAACCATGCTCATGATACCTGTCACTCTGTTTAGGAATGTATCTAAGTATAATTTCAATACTAAGGTGCTAAAGATGGACATTGCCATATATAGAATCATTAAACTAAAATAATACATACCTATTTTGGCAGCAATGACATCAACTTTGCAAGTTGTTCATCCACTTCTTGCTTTCGATGACTGCTTACCGGAAGCACTTCCCCATTACTCAGTTTGACAGTATCATACGAAAATCGAACAATATGGCGGTAATTCACCAAATAGGACTTATGAATCCTTACAAACATCCCGTTTTCCTGCCCCAGGTTCTTGCTGATATCATTTAACTTTCTGTATTCCATGTAACGCCCGCCTTCCTCTACAATATATGTTTTTCTCAAATCACTCGTAAAGTAAAGGATATTACGTATCAGCAGTTTATACTCTTCTTTCTTATATCGAAACCGATAGTACGCATCCTGCCCTATTACTGTCCGCATGACACGGCAAAAAGTCGTTTCAAATTCTTTCTGGTTCAAAGGCTTCACAATAAACCCACTGGGAGTTACCTCAAACACCTCTTTCATATAGCTGTCATATGACGTTACATAAATCAATTCCACGACTCGGTCCAGCTTGCGAATCTGGCGGGCTGCTTCCACCCCGTCCATCTCCCGCATCTGGATATCCATGCAGATGATATCATAACGTTTTCCACTCATAACCTCTTTTACCAGACTGCAGCCATCCTGATACACATCGATTTCAAACTTTAGTCCATAAGTCTTTTCCATGCGACATAATGTCTTTTCCAATCCGCCTGCAAAACTGTTATCATCATCGCAGATAGCAATATCCAACATCATATCACTCCTTACTATCTTCCAGCATCTTTTCTATTAACGCCCATACGAGACCAGTATCACGTTCATCAAGCATCTCCAGCGCCCGAACCAGTTCATAGTGTTCTTCCAGAACCTCACTGATAACCTGCTGTTCTTCCCAACTTCTTTTTGCCTTTGTACGGTCAAGAAGATAGTCAATTGATACCTGATAAAAATCTGCCAGAAGGAGAAGATGTTCTAAAGTTATCGTACTTATATCCCGCTCAATGCGGCTGATAACCTGTTGGGACAGTCCCAGTTGTTTTCCTAATTTATGTTGTGTCAAATGTGCGGATTTCCGCAGTTTTTCTAAATTGTTATCCATATAGGCACCCTCTTCTTATATTTTAACATTAAAAAGAGTGTGCTATTACTCTAGTTGTGTTTTGAAATAACTCTAAATAATTGTATTTCTATTGAATCAAATTAACTCCGCCTGTGTTTCTATACCATATTGTTTCAATTTTTCTAATATTTTTCCTATTTTTAATGGTCCCAGTCCTCTTATACGCTTAAAATCTTCATATGTCCACTTTGCTAAATCTTCAAGGCACATCACCCCCTTAAATCTCAAACTGGTCTGGATGTATTCGCTTACCTCCAGACTGCAAAGCGGATGTCCATATGACTCCCGTGGTTGCTCCACCTTACAGTTTTCCAGGTCAGCCAAAACAGGAACAACCGAACTTCTTTTTACCTGTATCTTTTTACCATCGTCCAGGTACATATACAATTTGTCCGCTTCACAAACTGCATACCCACTAATAAGCTCATCTCCAATCAGCGTACGTCCCTGATGCCGTATTATCATACTTCCTCTTTTACCTCCTTATTCTTCCTACCCAATCCCCGACAGTCGCTGCTATCTCTTTTCCTTTGCCGTGATAAAGATAATGATCTCCATCCAAAACTTCGATATGATTGAAAACCTGTTCTGTAATAATGTCCCTATGCAGCCCCTCCCAGTCAGGAATTAGCTCTGTGTTCCTCCTTGCCAGCAAAAACAGAACTGGAATACAATCAGGAAATTTCATTCCACTGGTTTTTTCCATATTATAGGATGTGTTTTTCACCTCATTCATCATCGTTTTATTCAACCATCTGCACGTCATACACCATTTCTGTATCTTTTTTTCGCAGTCCGTCAATTGTTTTTCCGTACCATTGCTCGTTTGTTTTCTCTGATTTAGCCAAAGGGATAATCGAAGCATCCCTGTCTTTTGCTTAAACCGGGTAATATAGGGCAGCATGTCTTCTGCTTTCTGCATTACCTCCGGTATGTTCTGCTCCATACCCGGAACCGATGTGTCAATTCCTATGAATCCTTCCAACTCATCCCCATAACAATTAGCATAATATAATGCATAAACTCCCGAAATAGAGTGCCCCATTAAGAAATACCGGCTGTAACCCAATTTTTTTATACATTCATGCAATTCTTTTACAATATTTTCAATAGTTCGTTCTTCTCCAGTCTCATCACTTAGTCCATATCCCAATGGTTCAACAGTAACTACCGTGAAGTGCTGAGCCAGCATATTTGCCAGGCTTCTGAATTCTAATATGGGGTTCACAATTCCCCGGCCGGGAAGCAGGATTATAACCTGTTTTCCATTCCCTTTAACCTCGACATTTATATGCTTTCCATCCACAGGTACAAGCTGTCCATATGTATTGTTTTTCAACTTATTTCGCTCAAAACAGCATAAAAGCGCTTGAATCAGTGTTCCTGCTAATATTATTCCTATTATTACTGTTAAAACCACCATACCATTTTCCTCTCGATTTTACATTAAATTAAGCGGCTCTTTAAAAAAAGCCGCTGTAGCAAAGACAACGGCTTCTTTTTAAATAAAACAAATACATGTCTAAAATATATTAGCTATGGGAAGATAATCTAATATAAGCCCATTTTTCACTATTAGTAATTTATGCTTTGGCAAATGTTAGCTTTTCAATTTCCAATAACTAATTTATTACAGCAATTGGATTAATTGGTTTGATTTTTAATAAGTCTTCATACTGCCCGAATTCGGGAAACGTTCCATACTGTTCAGAGACATCACATGTAGTTACTCTTTCTTCCATGGTATTACTAATATTGTCTTTTCTCTCCATTGACACAGTTCCATCAGTACTAAAATTAAATATATAAAATTCTTCCCCTTCTCCCTCATATCCAAAATAAGTTATCCCTTTTAAAAAAATATCATTTTCGCACACCTTATGAAATTCATATATCAAGTAGGGATTTATATTCTCATCCATATATCTGAGAATTATATAATCTTTCAAGATATCAATCACATAAGCTATTTTATCATCACTTGTAATTACAGCTGTATACACCTTTCCGGTATCATGTCGGCTTTTCGCCTCCTCCTCCGTTAAAATATCTACTGCTTTCTTTTTCTTAATCCACCATCTACTACAATAAAAGAGTTCCATTAATTATATTCCTTTTAGAACACACCTTATAGTCCGGGCCATAAAGTGTCCAAATAAGTAAACAAAGATGCATACCTTCTACGTGGTCCTGCCTTTCCAAACCTTTCTTCTAAAACCACTTTAGCTTTTTCATATTCACTTTGAAGTACATAAGCAGCTATAATGAAGACATATTGTGCATCACCCATCATTACTCTTTTATCTTCTTTTTCAAAAATTTGTATAAAATCTGAAATTTTTTCCAGACTATAAAGCAATGGCATCGTATATGTTTTTAAAAATTCACAGATTTGCTCTGCCAAACTTTTGCAATCATCCTCATGCATCAACATCCATCGTTCAGAATCAGTTGATATTTGTATTGGCTGTCTTATTGTACTCCTGTCTAAGCCCGCCACAAGATTAATATCATTTATCATCTGAATCGCCAATTCATTCACTTTTGGAAAATAGACTGACATCCATGGATATATATGCATGATGGCTCCTGACTGATAGGATGGTTTTATATGAAATATCATTTCGATCTGCTGCTTCGTGTCATTAATTTTTCTGGAATAGTTTAAAGATTTTCCTCTTCGATAAAAACCATATGTAGCCATAAACTCATCTATATAATTTTCCATCATATCATTCATAACTTTTTTTGCCATATTATCCATATACACTATCTCCTTATTGTTACTGTATGTGTAATAGTAATTCCCTTACTTTTCCCAATACCAGTAGCTGGATTGCTTATCCCTATTCGGTTATCAAATGCTTTTTGGGCTGTTGTCTTTGTGGCGTTTCCTGATTTTACTTCCAAACCGATAAAATGGCCGTCTGGTGTCACTGCCACACCATCGTATACTCTCACTTGACCAGTATTATCAGTCGTGTAAACTCTCCCTTCGATTACACTCCATCCCTCTTTTTGCTTTATCGAATTCCAAACATCTTGTTCAGCCCAAGCACCTGCTTTTTGTTCTCCATTGGGACTAGCAAATTTCCCATCTGGGGTTCTCCATCCATTTTTCCAAGACACATCGTCAGTACCGCCTTGTGTTCCATCTGCCCCATCTGCCTGTAACGTGGCATTTTCCCGTACCGCATTTTCTTCTGCCTGAGCATTAAAATTGCAAACATAGCCGCTTGGATCGTAATAGGTTACTGGATTATTTGCGCAGTATGCATATAGGTTTAATCCGTCTCCCCGATAAGGGTCTTCCTGCGTGAACCGGCCAACTACCGGATTGTAATATCTTGCCCTAAGATAATACTGCCCCACTTCCAGGTCGTACTGCTGCCCGCCATAGAGCAGGCGGTTCGGCACAGTCCCCTGGCTCCGCAGCAGATTCCCAAAGGCATCATATTCGTAGACATTTTCTACCGTCCCATCGGCATCTGTAATCCAACCGGTACTTAGCTGCTCATCATGATGAATCCCATACTGCTTCCCGGCGTATTCCAATGCCGCCGCTCCATACCCTCTGATGAAACGGAACTCCAGTGTATCTGACGCATTCAGTTCCGCCACAATCTCACGGTTCATGAACAGGAAGGTACTCTGCCTTCCATGCTCTGTCATACCGGCACGCAGATTCTCTCCATCATATAGGTTTTCCTGAATACAATGATTCCCCGAATATACCTTTGACTGCTGGTTCCTCGGATTGTACTCATACCGCAGTGTTTCCTGCGGCCCTGATTCCCGCACAAAATTGCCTTGCGGATCGAATACATAACGCCAGCTTCCGGTTCCGTTCCTCCGCTCGGTAAGTTGGTTCTTACTGTTATAGACGTAGCTTTCCCTTTCACCTCCGCTTACTTTCTCCAGGCGGTTTCCGCACAAATCATAGCTATAACGGTCTTCCCGCCCTCCCTCTGTTTCGGAGAGCAAACGGCTCATGCTGTCATAGGTATATCGGATACTGCGCAACTGGGATTTGATCTGACCCGAACCATCTGGCAGCGCCACAGTGCCTCTTTTGGCAGTTCTGTTTCCATTTAGATCATATTCATATTCCAGGTCACACAGGATTCCACCGGCTGCTGTCCTGGTCTGAAGGTGAGTCAGATTCCCTGCTGTATCGTATCCATAGTCCGTCCGAATCCCGCTCTGGTGCAGAATTGTCTTTAGCTTCCCGCCAGCTGTATGCTGGTAGGACACGATTTCCTGTCCAGACTCATCTGCTATCGAAGACAGGTTCCCCTCCAGATCATATCGGTAGAACAACGGCTTCCCTGTTACATCTGTCATAGTTTTTAGACTGCCGTCCGGATAATAGGTACAGGTGAGAATCGGACGGCCGCCGGACAGCTTCCGTAGCAGCTTTCCATCCGGGCGGTACTCATACTGGTAACAAAATCCACCGCCAACTGATTTTTTCAAATGGCCTATGGTGTCATATTCCCAGCTACGCACTTCACGGTGTTTCCCGTCACAATCGCAGCTAATCTCCCGGACAGGATTTCCATCTACATTATACTCGATTTCCATACGGTTGCCAAGCCGGTCTATGGAGAGCGTCATCCGTCCTTCCCTGTCATAATAAAACCGCTCGCTATGCCCTTCCTGGTCGATAACTTCGCATACTTTTCCCTGGCTATTATAACGGTAGATGATCGTTCCGCCATTGGCATCCGTAGTTGATGTGATATTCCCGGCATAATCATAGGTATAGCATTCATTGCCACCATCTGCTGCCTTGATATTACGGATATTTCCCCAGGCATCTAGCTCATACCCCGTTTCATGGCCGTTTCCGTCCACCAGGCCAATGATTTGTCCACGGCTGTTATACCGATATTCCTGCAAAGATTTTTTCCGGCACCGGCTTGTCTCACTTGTGATGTTTTCAACTTGTCCGTCGATTCCGTAACGAAAGCTCAGTTCTTCCCCATCTGCAAGTCTTTGCATTACCTGACGCCCCATAGAGTCATAGGAATTCTTCTCCACTGTATGACCGTATGCATTTTTCTTTTCTATAAGCCGACCCTGACTGTCATAGGTATATTGTAACAGGCTATTTCCGGCCTGTGCAGACGGTCTGTATTCCTTTATCAGACGATTGTTTTTATCGTATAGATACTCAAATACCGCCCCCTCTACATCTTTTGCACGGATTAAACGGTCCTTTAAATCATAGTCATATGCTATCTCATAGTTTTCTGTATCTGCCCCTTTCCGCCGGATTGATACAACATTTCCTGCTCTGTCATAAACAATAGATGTGCTTCGATGAATGCTATTCCTTTCATCTATTACCCGTTCGCAAATTAAGCGGTCCCGTACATCATATTCCCGCAGTATCTGATATCCTTCCGGTGTCTGGATCTCTGTTATATTTCCATTGGGATCACGCTTAAACCGGGTAATGGAGGTAGCTTTGCCGTTCTTTGAAGTATCTGCAAATCCGCTGTCAATCACCTCACGTTTTTCCACCAAACGGTCTCCACGGTTATAGACATAGGTGATTTTCTTTGATACCTCTTCATTTATTTTCTGTTCTTCGCTAATGCGGTTTCCGCGTATATCGTAGCTATAGCGAATACACGCTCCATAGCCATCTTTTACACAAATTAAGCGGTTTCTGGCATCATAAGTATAGACCAGACATAAATCCTGACCATCCTGCTCTAACTCAAGTGAATTTTCCGGTTCTCCCGAAACCAGACGCCAGCTTCCGCCATAACGGTATTCCTTTATACGATTTCCATCCTTGTCATAAACATAGCAGGTGCGACGATAGAACACTTCACCTTGTTTATCTGAGATTGCCTCAGCCTTTTGAATCATCTGGTTAAGTAAGTCATACCAGTAATACGCAGTGCTTCCATCCGCTGATTGCTCGGATATTACATTTCCCCGAAGATCATAATGATACACCAACTCGATGATTCCATCCGGGTTTGTTACCTGAGTCAGTCTGTTCTCAGCATCATATGTATAGCAGTATCCTCTCCCGTCATCTTTTTCAAGATCGTAGTCTTCCGGAAGAACATGCTTGATGCAATTGCCGGCAGCATCGCGGAAAAAGCGCTCTGTCCCGCCATCGGGATAATGAATTCGGATTAATTTTTTGTCACTGTTATAATCATAAACCTCACCAGCTCCATCATCCTTCTCTGAATCGTATGCATTTGGGTGAATCCGTTTTAAAACGGTTCCTTCCCAATCAACTACTGTTTTCTCATGGCTTCCATCTGAATAGATAATATCTTCCAAATGCCGCATAAAATTATAACGGTAACGGGTCGCGCCTTCTCCAGTCTGACGGTCCGCCTTAGGAGGGTATAGATATAACAATCTCCCCACGCTGTCATATAAGCGCATGGTTTCATTCCCGTCACCATCGCGAATAAGAGAGATGTCGTCCCGGGTATTGTAGCCATATTCTGTAGAACCGCAGGAATCTTCCTTCACCATCATCCGTTCCATCAAATCGTATTCACGGCGTACGGATTCTCCATCTTCATAAACGGTATAGGAAGGTTTCCCGTAGCCAGACTCGTAGCTATAAGATACACTTTTTCCTGAAGGTGATGTCTTCTTTATAAGTCTTCCCATGCTGTCATATGCGTAAGTGCAAACATCCCACTGCTGTTTCTCTTTATCCCGCAATTCCCGTTTTTCAATCATTTGATGGCACGCGTCATACAGATAAACGGTTTCAGTTCCACTGTTATCCCATACCTTTACCAAATCACCATCTGGATTGTATTCGTAATGCACTTCCAGACCACTAGGCTTCTTCTCGAAGATAATTCGTGTGTAACTGTCATAGTCCCAATACTGTTCATTCCCCAACCGGTCTTTTCTATAGATGCAGCAATTGTTTTCATTATATCGGATGCAGATATCTGTGTTATCTGGGTAGATAATACGTAAAGGCATTTTTTCTTTCGTATATTGGTATATTGTGGTTCCTTCTTTTGTATATATTGCGGTTTCATCACCGCTATCCCCATACTCTAATCTACATGCATCTCCATCCCAAAGTACCTGGCTGCATACTCGTCCATTGTCGTCATATTGATTATTTAGATAAGTAAGCCCGGTTGGATCTGTTGCTTTTGTCAGCTTTCCAGCCTCTGAATACTCATATAAGAACCTTCCGCCAGCTGTATTAATTACCTCTGTAAGCATATCGCCATCGTAACGATACTTGACTGTTCTGCCGGTCTCGTCTGAAACTTTTATCAGCTTATTGCCTGAGAATTCAAAATGAAGCTGATGTCCTAAAGAAGTGGTTATGTGGTCCAGCTGTCCATTTTGATAAAATAGCATTGTTTGCTGATTATTTCTATCACAAAGTGCTGAGAACCGCCCTTTTTCATCATATTGCATTATCTGATGTGTATGATAATCGATTAAACTCCATACCATTTTTACAGGATCACATTTTAGCCCATATCTGCCCTTAATCTTACCTATTTCCTGATATCCATCCCCTTTCCATTCAAAAAAAACTAATGCACCGTTTGGTATTTTTACATGTAACCGTCCACTTTCTTCTTGATAAAGCCTTCCCTCGAATGGAACACTCCATCCCCTTCCAAGTATTCCTGAAGACAAGTTAGCCGAAGAATAGCTACGTTCCCACAACACGGGCTCTCGAATATCCGGAATTGCTAAATCTATCTCATTTACAAGGAAAGCACCTAAGGCAACATTAATCGGTTCACGTTTGTTTAGTACATCTGTTGTAACATCAGATAATGCCGACCCTGCTCCATATAGACCAACTGATTGCATAACCGATTCCCAAGTGAGTTCTTCCCCTAATAGGGCGCTACGCATAATACTGTCTGTTGAACCACCTACAACTCCACTTCCAATTGCCCGAAGAGCTATGGCGCCTCCAGATGATACTTTCAATCCAAAATATCTTGCAAGCGATACAGAACCATTCCCAGCCAAACCTCCTAACCCACCAGCTACAAATCCTATGCCAGCATTTATAGCCAATGTTTTGGGATCCACTTTCCCTGTTTGTGCAAATTGGTCTATAGCGCTCTTTCCTACGTTAACAGTCATCATAGACGCACCCTTAGCAAGCGCTTTCACTGTACAATTTGAAATTCCTTTAAAGGCCATATTTGAGATATTAACTGAGGCCGCTGACATGGTTACCACATCAAAAACCATGTTATTTACTGCCATAAAGGTTTTGTATTGTTCATCACTTAATCCGAGTGCAGACTGAAACATATTTTCCGTCCTAGATAAATCTCCTCTATTTGCTTTTTCCCAATCAGTCGCACCTTGTTTAATTTCAGATACATCCGCCATAACACGGTTTGTTGCTGTAACAGCAACTATTGCAGCTATTGGAGCCGCAGCAATTCCACCAGTAGCGACGACCACTCCTATTACAAGTGCCGTTCCTATCAAATCGAAAATACCATGACGAACCTGTGCTTTCGCTTGACTGCGTTTTGCTCCTAACGCAGTCAAATACGCTTCAGCATTTCCATTTACTTCATCCATAATGGCACTATCATTTGCTTTTACAGCGTCCTCAATAGCTGCCGCAGATGGTGTTGGTTCTGCTTTAATTTCCGCCACATGAGCAATAAAGGCAGCTACAATATGTGCCTCATCTGTCATATTTATATTGGTATCGCCTATGGAAAAATTACATTCAGTTTCTGCCTCGACAGCTATATTAACTGGTACATTTTCTTCTCCAACTGAAAATTTTGTAGGTGTAACAAACTGTATCGATTTTCCGATAAGTTTAAAAGCCCCGTCAATCCCAATAGACAGAGAGGAAGCACCTGTATCGAAACAATACTCGTCTTGTTTCATATTCATTTTCATTCCAGCTGGGGTTGTAAATGACTTATCAGATGGATTTCTACCTCCTCCCCCACCTGTACTAATTGCATGAACCGCTATTGCATCAGCTTCATCATGACTTGGAAAATAAATGTGAACCCGGCTGTTCTCTTCCGGCATACAGTAAATACTACTACTTTCAATTGCGTAGGTAAAATATTTTTGATCATCTCCTGATTCATAGTTTTGGTTAATATCCATTTGAACTCGAATCCGGTTACCACTACGTTCTTTAACAGTTGCCGGAATACTCATGCCATATATTTTTGGATTTTTCTTCTTATTACATAGAATTCCACTTTTACGTTTTAATTCATACTCCCGTACTAATTCTCCCTTTTCAGTATGTATGTTCAAGTCCGTTACGACAACTTCAATACCATTAAAAGATAAACTCTCTGCAATATGTAGTTGCTTACGACACTGAATCCTCCACTTTGACAGTTCCTGCGGTAATATTTCCGCTTCAGCATACTCCTCTGAATTTAACGAAATCCTATCGTATTCACTTTGACTTCGTGATATCTGGTATTCACCATAGTGTAACATTACTCCATAGTTCAGGTCTGGGATTCCAAAATAGGCCCTTCCATATGGAACTGAACTATCCACAACCATAAATGAATGAAAATGACTTGCCATGCGTATCAAAAATTCCCAGTCGGTTTCCTCGTATTGGAGTAACATATCCTGAATTACTGAGCCATTCGATATCTCATCTTTTATATCCTTTTGAGAATATTCTGCCAATACATCATTCATAACCTCACTATAAGGTTGGGCTAATCGACAGAAACTCTGACTTTTAGATGTTAAATCCCATTCCAATGTATGTGATGAAAACTCTGTCCACAGATAGCATAACCCCTTTTCTTTTTTTGAGAAGAACCGAACTGCCTTACCGCAAAAAATTGTTTTATCCTCACCTACTTCATTTTCTTCTGTAATAAGAATTTCAGATGTTCCATCCATTTGCATCAAAATATCTCTAATCTTATCTTCATCCATTAAAAATTTAATGCGGACGATACTATGATTATTTAAAGATTCTTTTAGTTCAAAATATTCAATGCCCTGAATTTCATCAAACGGGACATTAACTTCCATACTATGATATGGTACCCTCATCTTGTCGCCTCCTTACCCTTCAGGCTGTCCTGTCAATTCGATTGTGATAACTCCTCCCCATCGACACTTTAAAATTGCAATGCCTCTCACCGGTTTCTGTCCATCCGTAAATACATTATCTTTTACTTCATCCCAACCTGAGGAAACAATATCAGGAATACACTCTCCTGCACAACTCATTGTTTTTACAGAACCAATTTCACCATTACAAAAAATATCTTCAACCTCACTGTCAAAATCTTCACCTGTATTATTCATTACATTCTTAGATATCTCGTGTGCCTTTTGCTTGGTCAGTGGATTATCCGCACTTATACAGCCACAAAAATCAATGATATTTGTTTTTCCAACACAGTCTTTTGCTGTAATTTGTGCTTGTTTTTTCAAAAATACCCCATGACTCTGGCGAAGCACTACTTTACTCATCCTAAGCCCCATATTGCAGCATATATCTGCATTATGAACAACATAAGTATCTTTTTTATCAGCCATTCTTCTCCACCTCTATTTCTTGAAACCTAATTCCAATTGGATTACGTTTCAATAGACTTTCAATAATGTCCAGATTGACTATAGGATCTTTCATTCTGCTGTCTGCAAGCATAAACACTTTATGTTCTCCTATTTTATTAGGGGAAAGTATAATTTTCTTTTCTGTCTGATCCGGATAACGTTCGACAGATTCCGACAATGCCTCTATTTCATCCATCAGCACCTGATAGTATAAAATCTCTGTTCCTTTTTCTTTGTTAATCAAAGATACTTTTTTAAATACCAAATCATCTTCATACATATCCAGTATCTTTTTCACCATGCCTGAAACCATATAAACTGGACTCTGAATAAAATCACCTGCTAATTCACCTGTATTTTCTGCCTGATACAATACTGTAGTCTGATTTAATCGCTCCGCATCACTTTTATGAAAAATATGCCGCGCTCCACAAATATCAAAATCACGTAATCTAATAGAATCAGGAAGATTTCGGTCCTGCCTCATAATAAAAAAACGTTTCATGACTCAATCCCCCCCTTCAGCAGAAGTTCACTAAGCTGTCTGTCATCAAGACCCTCTTCAGGTATACTATCTTCTGTAAAAACTGCTTGTCTTAACTCTGCGTTTAACAGACTCGTATTCAACCAACGGCAATTCTCGAATAAGGTTGTGGTGAGAATTGCTGATTCAAAATCACAGTTTTCAATCAAACAATTACAAAATCTGGCCCCCGTTAAATCAGCTGTCTTGAAATTTATATTTTTTAATTGACAGTCTTCAAAGGTCATAAAACAAAGTAATTTTCCAGAACAATTCCCAGTTTCAAGAGATGCCTGATACCAGTAACTTTCACTCAATCTTGTCCCCTCAGTATCTAATTGCAATGCTGTCTGCCACTCTTTTTGTGTTTTAGGTATTCGCGCAACTCGTGCTGTCAAAATAGCCTCATTACGATATTCTCCCCAATAAATATCCCAAGTAAATTCTTTGGGAATTGCCATAAATTCCGTACTATCCTCTATATCTCGAAAAAAATAACGCAATGCATTACCCACTATTCGATTACATGTAAAAATTAAATCTGACATCATAAAATCGACATCATAGGTACTTACTTTTCCAATATACTTTTTGCGTTCATCCAGTAGCCAATCCCACGTTTGTACTAAATTTTCATAAAGAAAATCAACGGAAAATAAGGTTTCCAACGGCATAGGGTCAAGAAACCATCTGATATCTTGAACTTGTAATAGAATTGTAAATTTTCTGACAAGCAAATCACACCTAAGCAACGAAAAATGAAAAAAGACAACCTTTTCTTTTTCCTGCTCCTCAACTTGTTTACGAATGGATGCAAATGCATGATTAATCCGTTCCATTAAGGTTTGTACTTTATTTGGAAAATCATCAATAAAACGTTGTTGGCACTGTTCTAATAACTGACTATGTTCCTGCTGAAACACTCTTAATGCTTCTTCCCGTGTCATCTCATATCTCCTTTAGTCAATGTTTAACTTGGAACCGCTAATCTTCAAATTCCCTGAGATATCCAATTCCATGCATCCCCCTTGCTCGCATCGATATATTGCTCCTGTAGAACTGTGAAATTCTATATTTGTTTCTGCGTTTATATCAATACTTTCATCTGCAGTAATCTCAACCACATTACCTTTCACCTGAATTCCTCCATCAGTTCCAATCATCAAACTGGCAGCTTTTCCAGCACTGGCAAGATAAATTCCATTTCCGCCCATATTCATTTCCTGTCCAGAAGCACTCCGTAAATATTTAGAACTTGGATCTGCCATCCGATCCGGTTCTCCAGTCCCTTTATAAGAACTAACCGCACTTATTGCCAATGCATCTTTTAAATACTTAGTAGGGAAATATACTCTGAGACGATCTCCTATTTCTGGCATGTAATACCAACCACTTCCATCAGGAGAAGCCGATGGGGTGGAATAAGTAAACCAATATACATCTGCTACTGGATATCCATCATCAATAAAGAAATGCATACGAACCGATTCTCCTTTTACTTCCAAAACACTACCTTCCAATGCAAGGCCTACTAAAGCCATAGGAAATTGAGGCACAGCAACAATTCCTTCTTTTTTTCTCAGATTAAGTTCTATCTGCATTACACCTTGGTGCATATAGGCTTTAACACCTGCTACTACCATAAAAAGCTCACAAAAATAAAAAGATGTAAATATCCCACATGTCTTATCTGTTTTTATTAGGCAGTCCAGCACATCGGATTCAGACAGTTCATATCCAATTTCTTTCAAAGACGAACAAAGTTTAAAATCTAATGACATTTCTGTAAGTTCGTAGTCTTGCTGGTTCATATTTAGAGCAGGAACTCCCGCATAAATACGTATGGCGGGTATGCGAATTTCTCCAGCTAATGGTATATATAGCTTAGAATATATCCTTTTTAAAAAATTCCAATCGGTTTCCTGATACTGTATTTCAAGATTTCCAATGGCACCAGTCTCCTGAGCAACAATACAATCAGCACCCTCGTATTCGTCCAGAATTTGATGAAGTATTTCTGAATACGTTTTAGAAATGTCTTGGAAAGTCCTGTATTTTTTTTGAAGATCAAGCAAATAGGTATATCCTTTTGCCTCAATGTGTAACATTAGTAGCTGCCCTCTTGCCTCTTGACTAATCGCTGTTAATACACCACAAAATATATTTTCTTCTGATTCTTCCAGCGAATAAAGTCGTAATGGCTGCAAACTCTGTGCTTCTTCAAATTTATCATTTTCAACATATCCTGTTAGAGATAATTCACCATGTTCTCCTGGTATCTGACTTATCTGACAATTGATAATATTTTTTATCTCTATTCCTTCCAGTTTAAGCTGAGACAAATCGTATGCCATATGATATAACCCTCCCTAGTTCTCATGGATTTCCTTTGCATTTAAAAACACACCAGCTGTTCCCGCTGTAATGTTTACCCCGGAATCATCAATAACCTTGACTAATCCACTCGTTTCACAATTAATCGTTTTTGCTGAAAGACTACAGGAAGTTGTTGGAGATAAATCAATTTTTAGCGGTCCTGATACTATAATCTCTCCACTATTTTTTAAACTAATTGATGCATCCCCTGTTTTTGCTTCAATTAAGATTCCATCATCATTGAACTGAACCAAGTTCCCTGCATCCGTTGATATACTTCTAACAGAAGGGTTTCCCATTGGATCCTGCTCTCCCGCTGGTACATGTCCCTTGACACAAGTTATTACATACGCTTCACTCTCATTTTCTGTAGGAAAATAGACCCTAACACTCTCACCCTTTTCAGGCATACAATACCATCCACTTCCATCAGAAGATGATGATACGGAAGAAAAAGGATACCAATAACAGCTTTCTGCTATTAAGTCTTTTTGCATTACAACCTGTACACGGTCTCTTTGAGTGTTTACTACAGTTGCATATTGTGATATTCCAGTTAACCGTGAATTATAAAACCGTTCTATTAACATCGCCTCTTTTTGCTTTAATTCATAAGTATTAACTAAAAGACCATTATTAAGTTCACGCTTTATTCTGGACACATATAGCAAATTTCCTTTATAACGGATTTGACTTCCCAGCGCAACAACATCATGATTTTCTAAACGATAAAATGTAAACTGTGCTGGGAGTAATTCAGTAAAACCATTCTTTGATAGATATGCCAAACGACTAAAGTCCTTGTTTTTCTGATAAGGATAGTAGTCCCAATTTACATCTTCATTCTGGGTTGCTATACCGGCCTGGAAATGTATCGTTTCAAAAGTTGCTGCTGGATACAGACTCTCATTATATTTAGATAAAAATCGTTTTAAGAATTCCCAGTCGGTTTCCTCATATTGAAAAATCAATTCACCAATCGGTCTATCTGGAATGTTACATAAACTATCACTTTCTCCATATCCTTTCATAATTTCTGCAATCACTTCTGAAACTGTTTTTTCTATATTCTGAAAACAACGTGTCTTTCGATCTATATCCATCCAATACGTTGCATCACTAGCTACTATTTCAATAATACGGTTTCCACCATCTTTTTTTAAAACAGCGCTGGAAATTACTCCTTTAAACAAAATTTTCTCTTGATTATTTTGAAAATAATTTAAGGATATGGTCTCCGGCAAATCATAGAATGCATAATCATCCAATTCTGCGTTCATAATTGCTTGTAAAGACATAACAATGTGATTTCCCACGTTCTCTTGTATTACTAATTTTTTAAGATGTAGTACGCCAGGTAATGATAAGAAAATATCTTTATATGTAATTGCATTCGCCATAGGAGCCTCCCTTTTATTTTATCTGCATCTGCATTTCCAGTACCATAGCTTCCATAAGTAATCCGTAAGTGTCCTTATCATCTTCCTTGCAATTATATGCTCCCACAATATTCCATTTTTCTTTATGAATTCGAAAGATTATATTATAAATCCACCCCCTCTTGGAGGGTGTCCGGTATATAATATAATCTAAATTTTCCAATTTTTTCTTCTTTACAATATCTGTATACAGCCCCTGTTCTTTCATCCCAGTTTTTATCTGCTCAGCCCAGGATTCTACACTTATTTTCTCCATTTCCTTAGGTAAATGCACCAGTGTCTGCCCCATGTCCCTCTTATTGTTTACATAAATAACCATTTCCTCAGTTTCCTGATAATCTGTATAAAAATCATCTATATAAATCAAAGGAATTTTTTCCGAGAATAAAAAATTCGTTTTAAATGTCAATTCACGATCTTCTGGAAATACGACATGTCCTTTTTGTATCCCAGCTCTTATGTCATCAATTGATAACTGCTCTTCTTCCACAGCTTCAATAATCACTTGTTCAGATTTTCTTTTTTCAAGACGTTGCCCTCGTTCCAGCATTGCAATTTTTTCATCCAGTGCTTCCATACAATCTCCTCCCTCGCCACTATACTAACAGAATCTCTCTGCTTCTCTTGTTCTGTCTTTTTATCTCGTGATTTTCCTGTCTTAATTCTTTTAAAACAGACAATAATTCCTGATATATTTCATACTGATTCATATTAGAAAACTCTTTTTTACATCGCATTTTGAGATAAAGTCGAATATATCTAATTGGTACAACTCCTCCCTGAGCCAATATGTTCATAGCAAAACTAATATCTATATTATTTGAAGTTACGGTATCGACTAATTCCGTTGCATACTGTATTAAGAGCGCAGGAGATAATGTACACTCAACCTTAGCCGCATATGGTGTATTAATGAGATTCACTGTATCGTATCTCGTAGAATAATCCTCGAAATTTTCGTACCGTGTACGAAGTTTTGCACCTTCTTGCAGATAGAAACGGCATAGCTCCAATTCACAGGACAAATCGATCTCTTTATTTTCTAAAACAATCTCACCCACTCCAAATATTTTTGTAGTTTCCTGATATTCTTCTGTAAATCTTACTTTCAAAAATCTCATTCTATCTTGGGCTTTACAAGACAGTGCATATGGTTCGGATAGAAAATACAGTTTCTTTTTATATAAAATCATGCCTCGTTCTACAATTAACTCTTCATTTTCCCATCTGATTTCACACCCTGAAATAACCCCGTCTGAAAAATCGTTAAAAGCCAGCTCCACTATAGTTCTGGGATAATCGCGGAGCTGTTCTAACATTTCAGCCCTTAGCAAGCGTTTGCTCTGAAACTGTGGATATATATATTGAAACATTTGAAATCCTCCTTAAAATAATCGATGGCATGCTAACATAATGACATTTCGTCAATTACCATCGTTTCCTCTACGCCAATTATGCCAAAATGGTATTCATAATAAAGCTCCACTTTATATTGAATTTCTAAAAACATACGGATTAAAAACGTCATTTTCACCTCAAGTTCATTGTTTTTTTTCTGTCCTATAAAGATAAGGATTTCATGTGCATTATCATTATTATGATAAATAATAATATTACTAATTAATGCTGTAGCAATATTTTTAAAAATATCCAGAGAACTTCCTATTTGTTGCTGCCTAATAATTCCACTTAGAATTAATTCTCTTTCATTACGAGTAAAATAAGAAATAGAGCTTTTATAAAAATCTCCATACACAGATATTTTAATATCCTGGTACAATAGTTTCTTTAGGTACTCCATCCTCGTCATTCCAGACAATGAATCACTTTGTGACAAGCTATGAAATATAAGATTCGTTAAACTCTTTCTTAGCTGTTTAAAATCGGTTAGATTCGGTTCATATAAATTTTTAAAAATATCGTAAAAACGGTAGTATGGATTAACTTCAATAACAATTCTATCCTTGATATTACCTTGATTTAAATATGGCAAAGACAATTCCATATATGGACTATATTCTTTCGCAATTTGAAACTGTATTTTTTCTTCTGGGATTTCCTGTTGCATGATTTGAAGCATACATTCCCATAAGTAATTCATTCTATCTCCTTTCAAGTACATTACCTTTTATTTTAAGATTCCACAGCAATGATATTCCGGATATATTTCTTGAATTTCAGATACAATAAAACTGATGAGATCTCGTAAAAGCCATTCTTCCATCTTTTTTGACTTAAAAGTAAATACAAGCTTCTTTTCAGCAGTTCCATCGCGTATCTCATCTTCCATAAAGAAATTCATAGAATACGTCTCTTGCGAAACCAAATCATTTGTTAAATAGCAATCCTGATATTCAATAAAGTCTTGTAAACCAAAACTTATAATAATACGCTCCAATTCAGCTTTTGTTTTCACTTTTCTTTGATTTTTTCGTTGAAACCGTTCTGAAAAATTATCTTTTTTTAAATTTCGCATTACCGGATAAGTGTACTTGTCAATTTTGTATTCTTCACCATTACGAATGATATAAATATCCCATTTTTTCACAGTATTTATTTCACCTGTAATCAATAATTTATCTTTCGTCTGACGTATATTTTGAATTCCTGACTTTTCAGATACAAGGTAAGCATTTTCACCTCCATATTGGCTTATCGAAACTATATGTTCATAATTTCTGTGATCCCCACAAGCAATAGGAAAACCAATACTACCAAGTTTAACATGGAGGAGATTCCAAATCGGCACCATATCATAACAAACAAGTTTATTATATTCGCCACAGTTTATTCGCAAATCTGTTATGATTGCATCATCCCCTATTTCATTAGGAAGCTCATTAATACATACATCAGCCATTTTAAATAAATATGGCGCATTTACCGTTTGCCACGGAATCCCATTTGCCATAAAAAGATGATATAAATGTTCAATTTGATTTAAATAGCGTTTACTACTTTTTAAGTGTATTTGGACTGGATACTCCTTGTCCGCTACAATAACAGCTTGAAAATCATATGATCTTTTTAATATTTCGTTATAAATAAGGTAATCACACTTTAAAAACACTGTAGTTAATCGATAAGTACCATTTTTCTCTAATTTTTCTTTTATATCTGCTACAGCATAAGCCGTCTGAACTAAATCATCTTCTTGCATAGCAGACATTATGTGATGGGAACTATCAAAAAACTTTCTTTCCACCAATCCAGTCTGTATGCAGTAACGATTAATATCATATGCCAAATCGTCCATAATTCGATGCTCTAAATCTTGATACATTTTTTCGTTTGTTTCATATAGTGCCAAGAAAACACTTTCCATTAGTTCTTTAAAAGCAACTCGTTCCTCAAGGCTATTTATAGAGCGAATTTCTGTTCGAATCATTTCTCTCATATCATTGGCATGATCCATTTTTACTTCCTCCCGTCAAAGAAATTAAGTTCCCAAGTATCATCCTCAAAATCAAAAAATGTTTCTCGTCCTCTATACAACAGCTCTCCCTCCCTCAAAATAGGAAGTACCACAAATCCCCACCGTTCTCTTGATACCCATACAAAGAACTTCATTTCTCCCTCCAGAATGATGTCTGTTTCCTCCTGGATGACTGTATTCTGATAGCAGCGGTCGATCTCCTCCTGGGTGGTTTTTTCAAATTTTGATGTATCATATTTAAAGTAATAGGTCTTTAGCCGTTCCCCCTGCTCATTATTCAAATACAAATCAAGCTGATTTCCTATCATAAAACGGGATATATACCCGATATGATTCTCACGGTCTAAGCTCTTAATCAAAATTTTCTCTTTATTCTCATGAGTGAGCGCCATTATTTCATAAGGCAGGGTTCCCACTTGATATCTCTGATTGACCTTCATATATCCGCGCTTACAGTTTAAGAAATACGCTAATGCACCTTCTAAACAGCACATTTTCAGTTCTGTCCCATCACTCTCATGCTTTGTATTCTGAATCCGTTTCCCGGGAACATATTGTTTGAGAGCCTCTGTAAACAGCCTGGACTTACAGGACTGTCCTGTGAGCTTAATCATCTCGTAATCCTGCAACTCTCCCTGCTCGAATTTTTCATCCAGAAAATGCTCCATTAGCTGGTAGATATCCGGTCTTAACAATTCTTCGATCTCATTCAAATATAGTGGGAATTCTACTGACTCATGAATATGATCAAAGAGGCCATCTGCAATAATTGAGAGTTTCCATCTATCAAGAAAAACAGCCCCTTCCTCATTGTTTTTATCAGTACTTACATATAACTCGTATCGAAATTTAGACTGAAAAAATTGTTTTTTAATTGTTTCCGCCATTTCAAATAAATAGTAATAGTTGTTTTTCACAAAGAAATACTGTTCTCTGCTGCGTTCCCGGTAATCCCTAAAAAGGGTTGGAATATAGTGTTCGGCCTGCTGGTAGAGTTGTTCCAGCTTTTCATATGAAAATGCATTCTCTGAACCCATAAAATTTTCCTTTTTCATAAATCCCAGTTCAAACACAATCCTGATTTTCAGCAGCTGCATAATCCGATATGTCAGGTTATTTCCTCCAAAATTAGTATCACCATTTTCATACTTTGTTTCCAAATCAACGATATATGATACCCGGTTATTGTTGATGCGGAACAGTCCGGAAGTTAAATCCGTAGTTCCTCCACCACAATCAATAATCAATGCGTGATACCACCGGTCTTTCTCATACTGGTTTTGGTTAATCATTCTGTTGATACTATTAAATAATACGGCCATTCCCTCATCCAGTTCGCAATTGACACTGTACTCCGGAAGAATTTGAGTAAATAGTTCTTCAAACTTTTTCTTTTGGCGTATTGGTGCTAGGAGCTGGATGCATGTAAATGTGCATTTGAATTGCTGACGGGCCAGGTCAATCAAATAGTCAAGGTACGCCCTCAGCATTTCTTTTCTGTCGATCTGGTATTTATATCCGTTTTTCAGGGTGACACTCTGTTTTCTATCCGCGTCACTGATCCATCGTTTGATATCGTAAAACACAGTAACGTCTTCATCCTGATAATTTTCTCCGGTCAGAGCCAGCGCTTCATATCCAAATACGAATTCTGTTTTGTCTTCTAATACTCCTTTTACACCAATCATGCTGGGAATAATTGTCTGACCTTTATCTAATGCAATTTTTGTAGTTCCATCCGGAAGACAAATCCCCATCGTAGTATTGGAACTTCCAAAATCTATTACAAGCGGAAGGTCTGCCTTTACAATCTCCTTTTCCTGTATATCCAACAATGGAATCCGGATTCCCTCCACATAACCTGGAACCGATACACGATTTCCATAGTAACAATCATAGAGAAATTCAGAATCCCGTTCGTTTGGCAGGTAAAGGATAAAATACTGATGTTTTTCCAATGGTCGTACAGGCACTCCCTTACCTTTGAAAAGATAATGGATTCCATTTATTTCCTGTATATAAAAACAGGTGTAAATCTGAAACAGTTCATCAATCAGGATTAAGTTTCCTTCATAAAGTTTGTTATCTGACTGCACCTTGTAACCGTCTAATTCATTCATTCCGGTCTCCTGATACAATGTAATTGTTCCAGGTATCCGAATCTGCTGTTTATCCGTTATATGAACCTTATTATTCTGTACAAATTCCTGTAAACGCTCCAGGCCGCCTTCCTGAGCTGTATTGATATGCCGATACTCTTTCTGTCCCCTGAACCGCATAATCAAACGGATCAGACCTTCTCTGTCAGCAGATTGGGCGGACGGCACCACTACCCGCTCTTTTCTGCAGATTTCTCTTAAGTGGAATAAAGTCATCTTCTCCAGGTCTTTACGCTTATATGTTGTATGTTCTTCTGTTTTCTGATTCTGATTCAGGGTATATGTATATCGGCTCATGTTACTCCCTCGCTTTACCTTTTATTGCACGGCTGTCCCTGGTCCATACTCCTTAGTTTCTGCCTTTGCATTCTCCTGTTCCTGGGCCAGTTTCCGCGCTTCTTCCTCTGCCTGTTTTACCGCCTCTATGCCAGCTCTTGCCGCGGCAATCTTTCCGTTAATACCATCTGCCAGCTCCGCCAGTTCCAGACGCACATAGATTGCCTGGGCCGTCTGATAAAACGTAATGGCATTCTCATACTTGCCTTCCGCCAACAGTTCATTTCCCTTATTTTCAAGCTCAATGGCGTTCTGCTGGTCATTGGCTTTTTGCTGGTTTTCCAGTTCCTTCTTTGCCTCTTCCTCCTGCTGCTGTTTTGCAGCCTCAGCCGCTGCGGATTCTTCGTTTTCTTTTTTCGCAGCCTTTTCCTGCTGCTCTGCTTTATCGGTTCTATAATAAATGTTGGGGTATGTGAATAAAAAAATTTACAACCCCGACGTTTTTATTTTATAATATAAAAAACCTCCTCGTGCCAGTCTTCCAAACAGCGTACAAGGAGGTTGCAATAATGCA
>OKVD01000096.1_pt1 | contig 78163 bp, 63 predicted proteins | sample 1606881 | NCBI WGS metagenome assembly OKVD01 (sample SAMN03281011, study PRJEB24777) | human gut metagenome | isolation source: fecal sample PR176 from 1 month old male Indian infant, caesarean delivered... | place: Singapore | collected 2006-01-13
TACGGACGAAAAGTCCAGCATTTTGGCCGTCAGCCCATTGCACTCTCTATTCTAACAGCTTTAGCAACAAGATGGATATAGACACGACTGGCTGTCGTGTACTTTACCCATAAATACATTGTAGTAGTACTTTGGGATATATTTCGGCAACTACTTAATGAATTTTATGAGTGCGGATTTTCAGAAAGTGATAATATTAGTATTTACAAGTTTTTGAGGGAAAATAAAAATAAAATTGGTGTTGATAAGGTCAACGGTATTTTAAATTATATCAATAGTTCTGACCACAAAATGGTTAGAGAAACTTTAAGGAATTCTTTTACTCACTCTGTTGAGGCAACATCTTCTTATTTTTTTCATAGGAATATAAATGGTAAAATTCAGCCTCAAATGGAATACTTTTTTCCAAAACATCCGTTTGAAAATTTGAATTTTGTTGTAATGGATGTTCTCAAATTAATTGATTTATTAAATCAGGTCATAAATGAGATGCATGAATATCGTAACAATAATTTCATTTTACTCAAAGTTATTACAATAATGCCATGTGGAAAAGAAATTGAAGATTCGGAGTATTGGAACTTTGGAATACTCAAGGAAAAATACGAGCAAATTATTGTACCATGTGAAACACATTGTGATAAGGCAAATAAATACAATGAAACTTATGTATGCAAACCCACTAAAATTATTTTTCAAAGAATTCATTCTAAACCTGAACAAACGATTGAAACATTAATACCAACAATGACATTTTCGGAAATAGAATCAGCATTTGGAATCGGCTGATAATGAAATGTCAAAAAGCGTATGTCAGCAAAAGCGGCGGTATCGTGAGTGATACCGCCGCTTTTGTCATACATTCTTTTCTATGTCTGTTTCTCCTGCCCTCCGCGCCTTCCATTCCTCAAACTCTTTTTTACCCTCCGGGCTTTCAAAGAATTTTTGTATTTCAGGAAGTAAGCACCGGGCAAGGGCTTCTATCTCGTGTTGTGGGATATTTGTGTCCGGCTGCTTTTTGGTCATAAATCCCCTTTCTCAATATTTAATTTTCAATGTACAATGCCGCTATACAGCGGTGTGAATTTTAAAACATATCATTACCTGTCCTTTGTAGAATGGCGTTGTTCCGACCGTACTTGTTCCAATACCTCCGGGGGAATCCGCTCTATAAGCCGTTTCATATTATGTAAATCACTTTCCAGCTTCGCCTTTTCCATTGTATTTTTCATCTTTCCGGCTTCGCTGGCTTTGGCTCTCGTTTCCAGCTTTTTATTTTCTTCCAGCAGGTCATTGATAGTAACCTTGTACTTTTTAAGTTGTCCGCTGAAATTCTCCATCTGCGGAAACCATTTTTTCAGCATAGAGAGGGCCTCTTCCTTTTTCTTACCAGCGTTCATCACATTGATACTGTCCAGCGTCTTTTCAATGGCTGCGGCCTGTTTAGATAATGACACAGCCTGTTTAAACAGCCGGGTAGGGATATGCCTGCGTCCCGTCTGCCGGGAACTTTCCCCTCGTTCCAAGTCGGGAAAACCCTTAACCATACAGGCGTGAAAATCGTCCTGCCATCTTGACAGGCTGGCCCGGTTCCCTAAAATTTCTTTCGCACACAAGCGATTATCCTTCGTCAGCGGCACAAAAGTCAAGTGCATATGGGGTGTCCGCTCGTCCATGTGAACAACTGCCGATACAATATTTTCCCGGCCTACGCGCTGGATAAGGAAGTCCGCCGCCCGTTGAAAAAAGGCTTCTGTCTGCTCCCGTGTCTTTCCCTTGAAAAATTCCGGGCTGGCGGTTATCAGCGTATCGACAAACCGGGTACTGTCCTTGCGTGTTCTGCACCCGGCCTGCTCTATCCGGCTCTGGATAAAATGATAATACCGGCCCTCCGGCTTTACGATATGGAAATTGTACTTACTTTTTGACATATCAATGTCGGGATTGCTGGCGTACTTTTCTTTCTGCCTTTCGTGGTGGGCTTCCAGCGGGCGCGCCGGATTGCCCTTGTGCTTTTCAAACCGTAAAATGGCATATTGCGGCAATCTGTCAATCCTCCTTCCTGCGGACGGTTAGAAGCGTATTTTCTGGGGAAAAGGTACTGACATACCACTTTCCCCGGAACACCGCCCGCATCTCTTTGTAGAATAAGGCTTTTCAAGGTCCTATTTGTCCGCCCGGCCCCTCCGTTTCCTGTCGCTGGCGCTCTTCTGTTCCCGATGCACCTTTACGGCACAAAGGCCGCAATATTTAGCCCGGTTGGAGTGGGGAACAAAAGCTGCACCACATTTTGCGCACCGCTTTACATTATCGCGGCTAAAAATTTCTGCTTCTAACGCTTTGTCCTGCGGTAAGACTGCCCGCCGGAACCATGTACAGCATACGGAATAGGAAATTATCTGCGGGCATGTACAGGCTTCCCCATCGTACAGCAAAAGACAATGGCCGCTTTCATAGTTACAGCAGGTGTTCCGTATCAGCGCATTGGCCCGTTTTCTCTGCGTCGGCGTCATACGCGGCAGAGAGCCGCCCGGCCCACGCTCGATTGGTTGTAGTTGCATATAATCAATCCTCCGTTTTGGTTATTTTTATCCTGTTCGCTTCTTTTCCGTTCTCCCCGAAAGCTGTTCCTGCCCCCTTCCGGCGGCGTTTCCCGGTGTTGGTACGCTCTCCGCAGCTTCGGGCCAAGTTGGCCCGAAGTGGTGTCATGGCGATACTTCCCCTGTCGGTGGTATCTCTTTTGGACGGTAATTCACTTGTTTATGTTCACCGATGAACTAACATAAGTGTATACTTTTTTTACCGTCCGTCCCGTATATCCAAGAAGTCGGAAATTCGTTTGGAAAAGTAGATATTTCCACGCTCTCGGAAATATGGTAGAATTAAAAAATCATAGGAATGGGGGTGGGGAAATGGCGTTGACTATACAGGAACGGCTAAAAGATTTGCGGGTGGAACATGGGCTGACGCTGGAACAGCTTGCAGAGGAAGTGAACCTGTCTAAATCCGCGCTAGGCAGCTATGAGGCTGACGACTTTAAGGATATAAGCCACTATGCCCTGATTAAGCTGGCAAAGTTTTATGCTGTTACCGCTGACTACCTGCTGGGGCTGACAGAAACAAGAAGCCACTCAAACGCTGATTTTGCTGAACTTCGTTTGAGCGACAAAATGATAGATTTACTGAAAAGTGGGCGGATTGATACGGCCCTACTCTGTGAATTAGCGACGCATAAGGATTTTGTAAAGCTGCTGGCGGATATTGAAATATACGTGAATGGTATCGCCGCTTCCCAAATCCAGAATTTGAATACATGGGTAGACGTTGTGCGGGCTGAAATCATGGACAAGTACCAGCCAGGGGAGCATGATAAAACGGCCCACCTGCTGAACGCAATCCATATACAGGAGGGCGAATATTTCAGCCAACGGGTGCATAATGACATTGATTGTATCATGGAGGATATAAAAGAAGTCCATCGGGGACGAAATGAAAGCGTTTCGGAAAATTCAGCCGCCGCTGAACTCAAAAAAAGTTTGGACGAAATAGCAGACTTCAAGGGGAGCCGTTTGGAACAATTAATTATGTTATTCTGCAAACAAACGAAATTAAAGTACAGCCGTTTGACAGAGGAAGAAAAGCAATGGCTGACCAGAATTGCACAGAAATCTGAACTGCTAAAAACTTCTATCCCGCAAAGAGGGAAAAAGAAATCATTAGATTAGCAGTTAAAGCGGACGCTGATCTCTGCCATAGATATTTCCATACAGTAAGAAGAAGGCCACTCAAACGGTAATACTTTGAGCAGCCTTCTTTTTACTGTATTATGGATTACTTTTATTCTGGTTATCAATCAGAACATCAGAACTGACTTTGAGCACTTCACAGATTCCTTTCAGCTCGATATCAGTCACAAACCGCTGATAATTCTCAATTCGTGTAATGACATTCTTATCAAGATTATATCCGGCTAATTGTAATTTATCAGCCAAGTCTCTTTGAGATAGCGAAAAGTGCTTGCGTAACTCAACAAGTTGTGAACCTATAAGATTTTTTTGTCCATCTTTAGAAAGTATCTTTGCCATCTAATTCCCTCCCTCTATCAATAAAAAGTTTGTATCACTTTTTGCACCAATCCTCTTGATTTTATATCAGGAATGGAATATAATCGGTTGTAAAAGTGAGACAAGGGAGGAATAACATGATTAAAGGTAGTGAAGAATTTAAAGAAATAATTTACAATTTAATGATTGGAGCGTTTGATTTAGAGCATTATCCAATCGAAGAAAGTCAATATGTATCAAATGAATACGAGGAAGAAAAATTTTGTTACAAGGCATATCAAGAAATTTATAATGCCAACTGCCGCATTTGTGAACGTCTGGGCGTTGATATTGATGAGGACAACGACGTGGAACTTATCATCAATAACTTATTAGACATTGGTAAATATTTATCAATGAAAATGTATGACTATGGCGTTTTCTTTTCTTCTCCATCAATCAAATAAGCATAGCTGACATGGAATAATTCCGATAATGCTTTCAGTTCTAAATCTGTGACATATCTTTTGTTGGTTTCGATACGGGTAATGACATTCTTATCCATATCAGTGCCAGATAACTGTAATGCGCGGGCTAAATCCCGTTGTGACAGCCCATGCGATTCTCTAAGTTCTTTCAAGCGTGAACTGATTAAATTTTTCTCGCCTGTTTTGGTTCGTGGCTTTGGCATATGATTTCCCCACCTTTTGTATCATAATATGCACTTTAGTTTATCCCAAAACTGACGGCTTATCGGTTGTAAAAGTGAGACAACAATAGAACAACACATAGCATTTAAGCATCTATTGACAAGGAGGGGTACTACTGTATAAAAAGCTAAAAGTTTATGAAGGCAGTCAGAGGAATTATAAATCTGTTCCTAAAATTATTTTATCCGGCCAATGGTTAGAGGCAATCGGTTTTTCAATCGGTAATCAGATTGAAGTGGAGTATTCCGATGATAAGATAATTGTTACCAAAGTTGCAGAGGCAGAAGAAAATACAAGCGAGAAGTGCAAGGGTTGAAATATTATATATGTTGTGTCACTAGCGTTAAGCAAATAGCAAAGTCAGGCGAGTAAGTCAACGGTCAAGATAAACGGCGCTATCGCGCCGCCGTTGACAGTCTCACCTGCCTTTGCTATTGGGTAATCAAGGGGAAAGCCTTAGAGTGGCTTTCCCCCACTTTTATTCTTAAAAAACTCTTTTTAAATAGATTGATTGGCGGACAATCACGGTCTGGAATTGTCCGTCTTGTCAACCATTTTGCAGAATAGTCAGGAACCGTCAAGGCCGGGCGAAATCCCGTTCATTTTAGCCTTGACGGTTCCTGACTGTTCTGCTATGTTTTAGGTGTGATTAGATTACTTCGGGCCAAGTTGACTCAAGGTTTATGAAAAAAGCAAGCGGTAAATCGGAATTGGGAGGAATAATAAAGTGAAAACAATTTCTCTGATTGAAAGTATTAAGGAGGTCGAACATGATTGATGTGAATGTATCTATTTCAGGTATCATCATGTGTTGTGATGAAAGTCTCTGTGGCATAACTTTGGACAGAGGGTATGCTATAGAAAAGTGTGGTCTTGATACGCTATTTTTCAAAGATAAGATAACTAATGGCAGAGGCAATTTGAACACAGACTATTTTGGCTCACGAATCATTGAAGATGAGAAGGTATCGTTTATTTGTTTAAAAAAGGACGATATTATACAAATAGAAGGTCCAAGCTTTAGTGCGTCTAAACGCGTGATATCAGACAAAGATTGTATGTGCGAAGATGAGCTTTCACAGTACATGAACAACGAAATGGTATACCTAAATGAACGAATCAATCTTCTCAGACTTTTTAAGTCTGGTAATATCGGATTTATAGATGTTTTCTTCCATTATTCGTTCACTGTAATGGGATTTATTAAAAACACTGTAGACCATTGCAATCATAATCAAACGCGAAATACAATTGCGAGTCAACGATTTACATTAAACGAATCGGAAGTCGTTTCGTGCAATCAGTGGCTTAATGATTACTGCAATGCACCGTATGCCTTGCTGAAAAATAGCATTGATGAGTTTTCATGGGGATTAGAACAGATTGATGTCCCGACTGGATTTGAACAGTATACAACGGCATTGGAAATGACTCTTTTACCGCAAAACCAACCTGGAAAAAAGCAAATGTTGGCTAATAGAATAAGTGCGCTATTAGGAAATACACCTACCGAAGTCCAACAGATTCATCAAAAGGTGCTGGATTTTTATAGATTTCGTTCTGAATCATTACACGAAGGGAATGGCTCTAATATTACAGATTCGGAATTGCACGAACTCGAAAATATAACAAGAGATGTTTTGAAAAAATGCCTTTGGCGTTGTAAAACTGAGCACAATTCAAACTCCAATGTTACATGGGAGGCAATAAAAGACGTAATTATAAATGACCTGATTGCGCAAGTCACCTTATTAAAAAATTCGGGTGTTTTGCTTGAATAGTAATGATATCAAAGGTTTCAACAGTGATATAGATGCCAAAGAAACTATATAAAGCCGAATTATTATAGCCACTTCGCGCAAAGTTGTCCCGAAGACAGAAGAATTACATAAGCTAGAGTTTTTCATATACGCCCTGTCGGCTGATGAAAGCAAGCGGCAATTTTCTCCTTAACAGTCGCAAATCCTGGCCCGCTTTCTTGCCGCTTCAAAATGCCATTGCCTATTCCGGCAGCAATGGCATTTTCGCGGCAACGCCGACAGAGCGTATAACACACTACACTTTGCTTCGCAAAGTCGTGTGCCAAAGGGTGTCCCTTTGGAAACCCCATTTTGCCGGAGTGTGTCCACACTCCGACAAAATGCCAAAATAAGCGGTATCAATCTACTGTTATAAATATAGCAGAATTGACCGCTTATTTTGTTGCAAGCCGTTCTGTCTTTATGATTGCTCTATGTGTTTTTGTGATTGAATGTATGCTTAAACAGGGTTGAATAATATGCGTAGTTATGATATAATAATTACAAAGGACAGGAGGCAAAAATCATGAAAGAATTAGGAGAACGCCTGCGGACATTGCGTGAAAGTGTAAAACTCTCACAGGTAAAAATGGCAGAGTTATTGGGAGTAAAACAATCCAGCATTAACCGATATGAACAGGGGCTTTCGGCACCCTCTTTAGAAACACTTTTACAGTATGCGGATTATTTTGATGTATCTATGGATTATATTTTTGCTCGTACAGATAAGCCACAGGGCAAGCTATATGAATATCGTCCCAGGATTACAGCCGGAAGTGAGGAAATGAAGCAGTTTATTGAAATGTGTTTTGACCCACAATCACCTATGAATGGGAAGCTAAAACAAACGATTCTTCAATTGATGGAGGAGGATACAAAATGAATGGTGTCATTTATGCCCGTTATTCATCTGATAACCAAAGGGAAGAGAGTATTGAGGGACAGTTAAGGGAATGCAAGGAATACGCCCAGCGTAACGGCATTACAATTTTGGGAACCTACATTGACCGGGCGTTGTCAGCAAAAACAGATAACCGGCCTGAATTTCAGCACATGATTAAGGACAGCGCAAAGGGATTGTTTGACGTTGCACTTGTATGGAAATTAGACCGTTTTGCCCGGAACCGCTATGACAGCGCACGCTATAAGAATATGTTGAAAAAGAATGGAGTAAAGGTTATTTCCGCAAGAGAAAATATTTCAGAGGGCAGCGAGGGAATTATTCTGGAAGCTATGCTTGAGGGATATGCGGAATACTATTCTGCGGAACTATCAGAAAAGGTTATCCGGGGACTTACTGATAATGCGCTGAAATGTAAATATAATGGCGGCACTGTTCCTTTGGGTTACTATATTGATGAACAACAATATTATCAGATTGACCCCAAGACCGCCCCTGTCGTGCTGGAAATGTTCACACGTTATAGTGAGGGCAGCACCATGCAGGAACTTGTAAACTTATTGAATGACAGGGGTATGCGCTCTATTCGAGGCGGTAAGATAACACTGAATATTATGAACCACCTTTTAAAGAACCGCCGCTATATGGGGGAATACAGTTACCGTGATGTTATAAAAGAAGATGGAATCCCGGCGATTGTCCCAAAAGAATTATTTGAACGAGTACAGGAGCAATTAGCCAAGAACAAGAAAGCTCCTGCCCGCCACAAAGCCGAGGACGATTATCTGTTATCTACCAAATTATACTGTGGCAAGTGTAACTCTTTTATGGTGGGGGAAAGCGGCACAAGCCATACACTGAAAGTACATCACTATTACCGCTGTGTGAATACCAAGAAAAAGAAACTCTGTACTAAGAAAGCGGTCAAGAAAGATTGGATTGAAGATTTGGTCATTAACTATACAATGAAAGCCATCATGAATGATGAAGTCATGGAACGTCTGGTTGATACGCTTATGGAATTACAGAAAAAGGAAAGTACAAATTTGCCCCTTTTGAAGAAACAGCTTGCAGAAACGGAAAAAGGTATCAACAATATGCTGAATGCTATCCAAGCCGGGATTTTTACCCCGTCTACAAAACAGCGGTTAGACGAATTGGAAGAAACCAAGGGCCAGCTTGAAGTTAGTATTTTACAGGAAGAAATGCAGAAGCCCATGTTGACAAGGGAACAGATAGCATTTTTCATTTACCGGTTCCGAAAGTTTGACACAACAAAACGGGAACAGCGGCAAAGACTGATTGACAGTTTTGTGAATGCAGTGTATCTTTATGAGGACAAGGTTATTATGACATTCAACTATAAAGACGGTTCTAAAACTGTGACGCTTGCCGAGGTGGAGGGTTCGGATTTATCCTGCTTCGGTGCACCAGAAAGTCCATACTTAAACCATTTGTAAAAATTTACGGTGGTTTGGGTATTAGCAAATTCAATAGATCTAAGCAATGAAAGATGGGCAGCCGGTTTCGGTAGCCCATCTTTCATTTTTGGGCCACATTTCTCAAACTCACCTTCCAGCGTAACATTTCGGGGAAAAGGATTGAATCAAACGGTTCCTTATACTCAGCATCAAGCGTCAAATCCTCAGAAACCAGTATCCGCTTACAGCCTGAATAAACATTCTTTTTTGTAAATCATCAGCCAGCTTATAGACTTTGCCACATTCATCCAGAAGTTCAAATGTATTAGTCAGTTTTTGTTCAGATTTTGCATGTTCCGTTTGATTCTTGCAGACAAATGGAATCGAAGCGGATGGTTGGGCAACGCTATGACCTGATTAGGTACGCTTCCAGGGTTTTGTAGAATGGATGTGTATAAGTGACAAAAGCGACGCCGTTGGCCAGAGTGAACCGAAACTTCCTTATCGAAAATGACCTGACGCTATTTAAATATAACAGAAATGTTGACGATTCCAAGCTCTATGCCAAACCATCATATCATGTAATTATGAAGCAAAATGAACATAGCTACCATTCATAACAGGTGAACTATTTCCACTATCCAGAATAAAATTATATTAGAAGCTTGATACTCATCTGGTTTCTAAGATTCATAATGGAAGAGGGGATACAAACATGAATATATATAACTGCATGGATGAAAATTACCATAAAAACTGTAATAACTGCTGCAACTGCTCTTGCTGTCGAGGACCACAGGGTGTACCTGGCCCTCAGGGGGTACCCGGACCACAAGGCCAACAGGGACCAACCGGACCACAGGGCCAACAAGGACCGCAAGGCGTACAGGGACCACAAGGCGTAACCGGACCACAGGGCCAACAAGGACCGCAAGGCGTACAGGGACCACAAGGCGTAACCGGGCCTCAGGGCGAACAGGGACCGCAAGGCGAACAAGGACCGCAAGGCGTAACCGGGCCACAGGGCGAACAGGGACCACAGGGCGTACAAGGGCCGCAAGGCGTAACCGGGCCACAGGGCGAACAGGGACCACAGGGCGTACAAGGGCCGCAAGGCGTAACCGGACCACAAGGCGAACAGGGACCGCAAGGCGTAACAGGCCCACAGGGCGATCCCGGACCGCAAGGCGTAATTGGGCCACAGGGCGATCCCGGGCCACAAGGCGTAACAGGACCACAGGGCGATCCCGGACCACAGGGCGTACAGGGACCGCAAGGCGTAACCGGACCACAAGGCCAACAGGGGCTACAGGGTGAACAGGGACCACAAGGCGTAACCGGGCCTCAGGGCGAACAGGGACCACAAGGCGTAACTGGGCCACAAGGCCAACAGGGGCTACAGGGTGAACAGGGCCCGCAAGGCGTAACCGGACCACAGGGCGATCCCGGACCACAGGGCGTACAGGGACCGCAAGGCGTAACCGGACCACAAGGCCAACAGGGGCTACAGGGTGAACAGGGACCACAAGGCGTAACCGGGCCACAAGGCCAACAGGGGCTACAGGGTGAACAGGGACCGCAAGGCGTAACTGGGCCGCAGGGCGAACAGGGACCACAAGGCGTAACTGGGCCGCAGGGCGATGCCGGACCGCAAGGGGTAACCGGACCGCAAGGCGTAACCGGGCCACAGGGCGAACAGGGACCGCAAGGCGTAACTGGGCCACAGGGCGAACAGGGACCACAGGGCGAACAAGGACCGCAAGGCGTAACTGGACCACAAGGCGAACAGGGACCGCAAGGCGTAACTGGACCTCAGGGCGTACAGGGACCGCAAGGCATACCCGGTTCGCAAGGCGTAACCGGACCACAAGGCGAACAGGGGCTGCAGGGTGAACAGGGGCCACAAGGGGTAACCGGGCCACAAGGCGAACAGGGACCACAAGGTGCACCTGGACCACAGGGTGAACAGGGACCACAAGGGGTACCTGGGCCTCAGGGCGAACAGGGACCACAAGGGGTACCTGGACCTCAGGGCGTACAGGGACTACAAGGGGTAACCGGGCCGCAGGGCGTAACCGGGCCGCAGGGCGTAACCGGTCCGCAAGGCGAACAGGGACCACAAGGGGTAACAGGGCCGCAGGGTGAACCCGGGCCGCAAGGGGTACAAGGCCCACAGGGTGAGCAGGGACCGGAGGGCTCCTTTAATCCGGGAGATGTTCTGTTTTATATAAACGGTAATGGTGGCCCAATCCCCATTAGGTTTGGAGAGGATTTAAACTTTATATCCCCCAATTTAAATATTAATTTATTTGACAATCCAGCAACTGTGGAAATTGATGGTAAATCAACGCAAAATGCATTTGGCGGTCTTTATTCCAATATTGATCAAACATTTGTTTTTACCACCAGCGGCCAGATTGAACAGGTACAACTCAATAATTTTATGCCTTCTTTTGATGTTGGGACAAATCCAAACGAACTGCAAATTTTTATTCCAGGTGAATACGAAATTAATTATATGATCCGTATAGCCCCAGTTGAGACGCCAGACCAGACAATTTCGGCGGGAGTACGGCAAAACGGCAGCTTCATCGATTCCACATTGCAGTACAGCACATTATCCACAACCGATAATACGATCTTACAAGGAAGCGTCATTGAGTTCCTAAGCGGTACCGTTGATCTATCGTTTTCTTCCACAGGATCCGCATCTTTTAATTTGACTCCGCTTACGAACGCTACTCTTACGGTAGAACGTGTTTCACCATTTTGATAAAAAGATCAGGCTATATAATAATTCTCACTAATCGCAAGAATCTTAGAGCGGTAAGTCACGGCTTTTTCCAGCGAATGGTTTAAGCACGGTACAGATATGCGCAGTAATAAAAATGTTAAAAAGCACCGGGATTCCATATATTTACTGGAATTCCCGGTGTTTTCTATGTTCCTCTTCTTTCCTGCCGCCTTGCCAAACGGCTTTTCCCGGTCCATTCATCTGTCAGCAGAAGTTTCCTGCATATTTTCTCCCAATGATACAGAAACTACTGCAGACAGGAGGTATGATCATGGCAAAAGCAGGAATGAGAAGACCCAGTCCTTATGATGCGGATAATCATGGAACCGAAAATCATCATAAAATGAATCGTCCTGAGAATGAGCAGGCCCAGGTACCCGAAATTCAGGGCGCCGCTAAAAATGGTAATGCAAAAGCCGGCCCCATCCATGCACCCAACTGGGCCAGAGACGATTATAAGACTGGGGATCATGAATAACTGAGGTTATAGGATCGCGGCAGGGAGGCGGGGAAATGAAGTCCCCCCTGCTTGCCTTTCTCAAATGAATCTTACCCCTACTCCTTCATATCCCCACAGCAAATCCTTCTATACTTAAGCGGAGTCTTATCCGTCAATTTCTTAAACACCCGTTCAAAATACGTCACACTCTCAAATCCCAACAGCTCCGAAATCTCTGTCACCGAATACTCACTGCCCGCCAGCAGCTCCTTTGCCTTCCGGATCCGGGTGATATTCCGGTACTCATTGACGGAGAAACCAGTCACCTCCCGAAAGATCCGGCTCAAATACGACTTGCTGATGAAGAACCGTTCCGCCAGGTCCTCCAGCGATTCGTCTGTGTCATAATGGTGAAGCAGATAGTCGGCCACCTCATGAACCTTCTGGTGTCTGGCCGTCTGCACTGTGGAAATCTCCCCGCCCTGCTTATTAAATACCCGGTTCCTGCGGCAGCGGTAAATGAGCAGAAGAATCTCCGCCAGTTTCAGCTTTACCATCCCATCGTATTTTCCCTGCTTTTCCCTTAACTCCTCCCGAATCTCGAACAGCAGGCGCTTCACCTGCTCCCACACCTTTTCCGGAAGCTCGGTTACGCCATAGTTCTCCTCGAACATCCTGGTTAACGGAACCACCCCCGCCTGCTCCAGCAATGGGCTGAAGCCTTCCTGGCTGATCTGCAGAAGGATCCTGTCGTGATACGACTTCCCGGCCAGACTGGTCTTGTGAATCTGCTGGCGGTTGACCAGAACCACCATCCCCTTTTTCACATGGTAGGTCTCCCGGTCAATAAAGTAGTACCTCTCTCCTTCCAGCAGAAAATACAATTCAAAGCTGTCATGAAAATGTTTGGTCTGCATCGTAAATTCGTAGTCGCGGATCACCTCATCAATGGTGAGCCCCGTCATTTTCTCTGAAAATACCGTTTGTTCCATCCTCTGCCTCTTCCTTCATTTTAAAAACAAGTAGCCAAAAGTACGAAAATACCATAAAAAGCATCGATTCTATAAGATTTATAATACTATACTGCTGTATAATTAGCAATAGAAAGAAATGAGACACGAAAGCAGAAAATGCATAGAAGGAGGATTTTACCATGAAATACGAAAACAACAAAGTCCGTGATTTGAACATCGCTTATATCGGCGGCGGCTCCAGAGGCTGGGCCTGGACCTTCATGACCGACTTGTCCATGGACGATTCCTTAGGCGGAACCATCCGTCTTTACGACATCGATGAGGCTGCGGCCAAAAATAATGAAATCATCGGAAATAAGCTGACTTCCAGAGAGGATACAACTGGAAAATGGAATTACGTTACGTGCAGCACCATCGGAGAAGCGCTGACCGGCTGTGACTTCGTCGTAATCTCCATTCTGCCCGGCACCTTTGATGAAATGGCAAGCGATGTTCATTTGCCGGAACGCCTCGGCATCTACCAGTCCGTCGGCGACACCGCAGGCCCTGGAGGAATGATCCGCGCCCTGCGCACCATTCCCATATTTGTAGAAATTGCGGAGGCCATCAAAGAGTACGCTCCGGAAGCATGGGTCATCAACTACACCAACCCCATGACCTTATGCGTTAAGACGCTGTACCATGTATTCCCGCAGATCAAGGCATTTGGATGCTGCCACGAAGTATTTGGCACCCAGAAGGTATTAAAGGGGATCTGCGAGGAAACCTTTGGTCTGACCGATATCGACCGCCATGACATCAACATCAACGTACTGGGCATCAACCATTTTACATGGCTCGACAAGGCTTCCTATAAAGGAATCGATCTGTTCCCGGTTTACCGTGATTACATCGACAGCCACTACGAAGAAGGCTACAACGAGCCAGACAAAAACTGGGCCAACAGCACCTTTGACTGTGCCCACCGCGTTAAATTTGATTTATTCCGCCGCTATGGTCTCATAGCTGCCGCAGGCGACCGTCATCTGGCAGAGTTCATGCCGGGCAGCGAATACTTAAAAGATCCCGAGACCGTATCTTCCTGGAAATTCGGCCTGACCACAGTAGACTGGAGAAAGGCTGATTTACAGAAGCGCCTCGACCGCAGCCACCGCCTCGTATCCGGTGAGGAAGAGATAAAGCTTGAACCTTCAGGAGAGGAAGGTATCCTGTTAATCAAGTCCTTATGCGGCTTGGAACGCTCCATCAGCAATGTCAACATCCCGAATACTGCTCTTCAGATTGCCAATCTCCCGGCAGACGCCGTGGTAGAAACCAATGCCGTATTCAGCTTAGACAGCATCCAGCCCATCGTCGCCGGCACCATACCGGAGCAGGTAAAGACCTTAATTGCTCCTCATGTAGAAAATCATGAAAGAATCTTAAAAGCTGCACTTACATACGACCGCGCCCTCGTCTGCGAAGCCTTCCTCGCCGACCCGCTTGTCAAAGGACGCGCATCAGAGGAAGAAGTACAAACTCTGGTAAACGATATGATCGCCAACACCCTAAACTACCTGCCAGACGGCTGGAAAGAAAACTAAAACTAAACTTTTATTAAAAGGATGCTCCGCCTTGTCACCCCCAGGCCGGAGCACCCTTTTTCCTTCCACCATTTAATCTAATCTAAGCTAACCTAACCTAAACTAACCTAATCTAAGCTAATCCCCCCAATCCAAAAACTACGCTTTACCTCCTTACAAAGCCAGTACCCAGCCTCACTCCCGCTCTCCACAAGCTCTGAGGCGTCCCCATCCTCACTCCCCTTCTCTTGGTATCGTCCCACTATAACACCCGCTCTTCATCCACAGCGGAAGCAGCTTCGCCAGCACGCTGAACAGAAGCCGTCCCTCATCGCTGGAGAGGTCCGCATCCCACAAATCCTCGATCAGCTTAATCCGGTAACGGACAGTATTAACATGTGTATAAAGTTTGTCCGCCGTCTTCTGGTAATTGAACTTACATTTGACAAAGACCCTTACGGTCATCGCCAGGACATCCCGTTTTTCCTCATCCATCTGATTCAGAAGTTCGTCCATTTCCCCCAGCATCTGGTTGATGGGCCATGAATTCTCCGGGTAGTTGAGCAGCCGGTAGATTCCTAAATCGTGGTAATAGCAGATCCGCTCGCCGTACTCCAGAAGTCCGGCGATATGGGCTGCACTTTCCGCCTCAAAGAAAGCGGTAACCGCCTGGGAAATGGTGTAATACCGGCTCACTCCCGCCCTGCACCGTTTGCCGGCACGGTCTAAAATATCCAGCAGACGACGGCCAAAATGGTCCACGTCTTCCGTCGATGCAAACAGCCGCAGACTCCCTTCCGCCGAAAAGCTGTAACAGAGCTTCTGCGGAAAATAATGATGGATCAGATAGGACAAATACTCCTTTTTTCCGTCCGCTGTGCCGTCTGCCTCCAGATCCCGAAGAACCAGCGCATATCCTGATTCCGGAAACAGGTTCGTCACCGACGAATCCGGCATCTGCCCGCCGCAGATCATTTCAATCGCGGCCTCAATCCGGCGGGAACGCCGTTTGTAATCGTCAATACCGGTACAAAGAATGGAAGCGTAGTTTAAAAGTATGTAATCCGATGGCTCGAATATTCCCTCTTCTCCAATCAGGCAGAGCACGCCAAATGGCAGGCGGTTTTTAAACAGCTCCGCCTGCAGCAGCATTTTCTTCGAACGCGACGAGAAATAGAGGCTTACATGAGACAACGAAGATTTCTGCGGCTCCTTCCGCCAATAAGCAGGATAGAAAACAGCCTCATTCAACACTGGAACCGATGGCTTCACAAAGGTATCCTGACCTACAATCAGCGCCGCCTGGCAGCCGGTCCAGTAATTCAGTCCATCTAAGAGAGAATCCGTTCCGCTGGTGTAAAATCGGTGCTGAAGATCTTCCAATACCCGGTCATACGCTCTTACGGTTCCATCTGTCCTGGACGCGATCAGATGAGAATACTCATTTATCAGTGATGCGAAATGTTCCGCTGCCGCAGTCCCGAAGACCAGTTCCCTCTCACAGCATGCCTTTGCCAGCGCATCAATCCTTTCATCTTCCTCCCCGGACAAATCCGCGAGAAATCCTGCCGCCCCGCGGCCTTTTAGCTTCTCCAGCCACATGGCCAGCTGCTCTCTCCCACTGGGAATCAGGCCGCCGTATACCAGAAGCAGACTCTGCGGCTCCCATACTGCCGGCCCGGACCTGCAAATAAAAGCCAGGCCGCTGACCTCTTTCTTATAAAAAGGCGTTCGAAAACAGCACTCTGAAAAAGTCCCGCATCTGGCCAAATACTCCAATTTTAATTTCATTTCCGGTGAAGCTCCTTTCCCTACAAAAACATGGCTTACTTTTTGTAGATTACCTGTCTCACACCTGTGTTATAGTTATTTTAGGCATAATGATATATTTTTGTCAATAACGTTTTACTTTTTTAGTTCATTATTATAGTTCGGCAAATACCAATGTAAGGAGGTTATAAAATTTATGAGCGAAAACAAGAAATCGGTCACAATCACCGTCAACGGTGATGTGTACCAGCTGGGTGTGGGGAATGCGGTGGGTGAGATTGCTCCCGCGGACACACTGGCAGAAACGCTGCGTGAGCGCCTTCTGCTGACGGGAACCAAGATTTCCTGTGATGACGGCGCCTGTGGCTGCTGTACCGTCATCATGAACGGGAAAGCCATACCGTCCTGTACGGTGCTGACCATCGAGTGCGACGGCGCCGACATCCGTACCATCGAGGGACTCCAGGACCCGAATACAGGCGAACTGGATAAGGTACAGCAGGCGTTTGTCGACCATTCCGCGTTTCAGTGCGGATACTGCACACCGGGAATCATTATGACGACCGAGGCACTGCTGGCGGAAAATCCACATCCGGATGAGGAAGAGATCAAGGAAGCTCTGGCCGGAAATTACTGCAGATGCATCAGCCATTACCAGGTGCTGGAGGCCGTGAAGCAGGCTGCCGAAGAAGGGAGTGAATGATATGGGTAAGGAATTCAGATATGTGGGCAAGCCGACTCCCCGAATAGACGGCAAAGCCATTGTTACAGGATCCGCGGAGTACGCGAACGACATACATATGCACGGAATGCTCTACGGCCGGATTAAAATGAGTCCACATCCTCACGCCATGATAAAGAAAATTGATGTGAGCAAAGCCCTGGAGCTTCCTGGAGTAAGAACCATCCTGACCTATGAAAATGTCTTTGACTGGATTACAGGGATGCCGGCTCAGAAAAGGATTCTGGACCGTCATGTGCGTTTCGTCGGCGACCCGGTGGCGCTGATTGCCGCCACGTCAAACCGGACTGCTGAAGAGGCGGCTGATTTAATCGAAGTGGAATATGAAGTACTCCCCGCCATACATGACTTAAATGAGGCCATTGCTGACGGAGCCCCGCAGTTATACGAGCAGTTTCCGGGCAATATTATCGAGCGCGGCTGCCCGCCTTTCGGCCCCAAGGCCCTGCAGGAGCTGGTCATGGGAGATACAAAAAAGGGCTTTGAGGAATGTGCTGTCGTCGTAGAAGGCACCTCAAAGTATGAGACAATATCCAATCCGCTTCCTGCTGAGAGTCCGGGACTCGTGGCCTGGTGGGATGGACCCAGCCAGTGCAGCATGAAGGGCAGTTTTCAGAGCCCAAACATCCAGAAAATGATCATGCAGCTTGCCATGCCCGGTGTCACCGTCCGCGTCACCTCCACCAATGTAGGTGGAAGCTTTGGAAGCAAGAACACGGTTCCCATGGAAGGGCTCTACTGTGCCGCGCTGGCAAAAGCTTCCGGCAGACCGGTGAAGCTGGTCATTTCCAAGGAAGCTCATCTGTCCACTTATATGCTCCGTTTAGGCAGCCGTCTGACTGCCAAAGTCGGACTGCTGGCCGACGGAACGGTTCACGCCTATGAAGGAACCTGGCTTGTCGGTTCAGGCGTTCACTCTGATTTCGGTCAGGGTCAGATCGCCAACGGTTTAGGACGCGCCATGCTGCTGCTCAACAAATGCAAACACTGGAATTACCAGCCCCATCTGGTCGCCACCAACCGCTGCCGTTCCGGTGGTATCCGTGGATTCGGCGGACAGGAATCTTATGCATCTCTCGTTCCGGTTCTGTCCATGGCCATGGCGAAGATGAATCTGGATCCTGTGGACTTTTTCAAGAAGAATATGTGTGACATCAACGGCGGCTACTATTGGGTCGAGGGACACTGGTGGGAAAACCATTTCTTAAGCTATAACGATGTCATGGATCATGCAGCCGAACACTTCGGCTGGAAGGACAAATTCGCCGGTTGGCTGAAACCTTACAAGACTGTCGGAAGCAAGCAGTATGGCGTGGGCTGCTGTGTTCACGGAAGTGCCGACTGTGGTATGCTGCACGGTGAGGCTTTCGTCAAACTGGACGGCTGGGGAACGGCCAATATCAACGTCTGTATCGCTGAATCCGGAATGGGACAAAGATCAGCCGTTGTGAAAATGGCTGCTGAAATTCTAAATCTTCCATTGGATAAAGTAACCATTTCTACGCCTGACAGCCAGGATAACCCATGGGACTGGGGACTGGCCGGATCGAGAGGGACTCTTGTATATGGGCGCATGGTAGGCGACGCGGCCCGAAGTGCCAGAACACAGCTGCTGGAAGGCGCAGCCGCCATTCTTCACTGCCCTGCCGAAATGCTGGATACGCGTGACGGAATCATTTTCATGAAGGACAATCCGGAAGTCGCGCTTCCATGGATTGCCGTGTTAGGGCCGATGAACACCATTACAGGCCATGGCGTCTTCGAAATGGATCACTCCAAGCCATGTTTCATGATCTCATTCGTCGAGGTGGAAGTGGATACCGACACCGGAGACGTAAAAATTGTTCGCATAGTAGAGGGAACCGACGTTGGTCAGGTCATTGATCCCTATTCCTTAAAGATGCAGTTAGAAGGCGGACTGGGAAGCTGCGGAAGCGACAGCGCCATCAACGAGGAGATGATTCTGGACGAAAAGACCGGAAAATTCCTGACTAACAACCTGGTTGATTTTAAGTGGAGAGTCTTCCCGGATCTTCCGACCTTTGAAACTCATATTGAAGAAACCCCCAATGATTTAAGCGCATTTGGAGGAATCGGAGTCGGTGAGATATCCGGTGCTCCGTTACCGGGAGCTATTATAATGGCGGTTTCCAATGCAATCGGCATTCAGCTTATGGATTATCCTCTGACACCGGATCAGATCCTTAAGGCGTTAGGAAAGGCGAGGTGAACACTAAATGAAAAATTTTAACCATACGGATGCAGAGAGCTTAAGCCAGGCCGCAGGCATTTTAAAGGAAGAACAGCAAAATGCCCGAATTATCGCAGGCGGGACGGATCTGCTCAGTGTCTTAAAGCATAAATTAGAACCTGATTACCCGGAAACAATTGTGAATATCAAATCCATTGAAGGACTGAACCACATCGAGGAGGACGAAGACGGCTTAAAGATTGGTGCGACTGCCAAACTCTGTGATATTGCGTCCTCGCCTCTGATTCAGCAGGAATACGGTGCGCTGGCCGACGCCGCAAGAAGTGTGGCGACTCCCTTAATCCGCAACCTTGCCACCATCGGCGGCATTCTCTGTCAGGAAGTCCGTTGCTGGTACTACCGCTATCCCGATGAAATCGGCGGCAGAATCCAGTGTCTCCGCAAGGGAGGCGATACCTGCAACGCCATGACCGGCGAAAATAAGAACCATTCCATTTTCGGAGCCAGGAAGGTAAACTTAAGCGGCTGTTCTTCCAATTGTCCCGCCCATGTGGACATCCCGGAATACCTTGCAAAGCTGCGCGCCGGCGATATGGACGGCGCGGCGGCGATCCTGCTGGAGGCTAACCCGATTCCGGCCGTCACCTCCCGTGTCTGTACCCATTTCTGCCAGATGAACTGCAAGCGGAAGGAGTACGACGACAATGTCAACATTGGAGGCATGGAACGGTACGTGGGTGACTATATCCTGGAACACAGCGACCGGTTTATGGTGCCGCCGAAAACAGACAGCGGCAGGCGCGTTGCCATCGTAGGCTCCGGCCCCGCCGGTTTAACTGCAGCATTCTATTTAAGGAGCCGTGGGCACAGCGTCCGGGTGTACGATAAAATGGAGGAAGCCGGCGGACTTCTCCGCTATGCGATTCCGGAATACCGTCTGCCAAAGGAGATCGTCAGAAGCTTAATCTCCGCTATGGAACACATGGGGATCGAATTCCTGACAGGCGTTGAGATCGGAAAAGACATCCCGGTGAATGATCTGGTGGAACAGTATGACAGCGTCTTTCTAAATACGGGCGCCTGGAAACGGCCTCTGATCGGGCTCGATGGGGAAGAACTCACCACCTTCGGCCTGGATTTCCTGATTGAAGTCAATAAATGGATGGAAAGCAAGATCGGCAAAGACATCATCGTTGTCGGCGGCGGAAACGTGGCGGTGGACGTGGCAATCACAGCCAAACGTCTGGGCGCTGCAAACGTGGTTATGGCGTGTCTGGAACCGGAAAATCAGATGCCGGCAAGCGAAGAGGAATTGAACCGCGCCAGAGAAGAAGGCATCACGATCCTCCCATCCTGGGGGCCTAAGGAGATTCTCCGCGGCAATGGGGAAATCGTAGGGCTCGTCTTAAAACGCTGTACCGCCGTCTTCAATGATCTGGGTCATTTTGCCCCATCTTACGATGAAAATGAAACTACCACACTTCACGGCAGTTCCATCCTCATGGCGGTAGGCCAGAAAACCGACCTCTCCTTCCTGGGTGAGGCGCTGGAGTTGGAGGTCAGCCGCGGGCTGATATCCGTAGACCCTGCGACTATGAAAACCAGTGTAGATAAAGTCTTTGCAGTCGGTGATGTCACGACCGGACCGAAAACGGTGGTGGACGCCATTGCAGACGGCAAAAAAGCTTCTGTCGCAGTCCACTGCTTTATGACCGGCGAGACGGAAGGGGACGCGAGACACCCGCTTGGCGGGCTGATTACCTTTGACGCCTCCTGTACCGGTCACTCGACAGCCGCCAGGCTGCCGGAACGCCCGAAGGAGGAGCGTGGACTTCATCTGGAGGATTCCTATGGACTTACGTGGGAACAGGTGCAGGAAGAGGCAAAACGCTGCTTTAACTGCGGCTGTCTCGCCGTGACCCCCTCCGATGTGGCAACCGTCCTCACCGCAATGGATGCAGAGATCGTAACCAGCAAACGCAGAGAGCCAATCGGGGAAATGATGAAGAAATCCCATTGCCGGCTGGTGGAAGAGGACGAAATTGTAACGGAAATTCGAATTCCGGCTTCCGCAAAGAACTACCGGATCGGCTATGATAAGTTCCGTGTCAGGGATTCCCATGATTTCGCCGTAGTCAGCGTTGCCTCTGCCTGCAAGGTACAGGATGGCGTCGTCACAGATGCAAGAATTGTATTGGGCGCCGTCGCCCCGATTCCGCTGCGCGCCAAGGAGGCGGAAGCTTATATCATCGGAAAAACAGTCACTGAGGAGCTGGCCTCTGAAGCGGCTGAGATCGCCCTTCAGGGAGCGCTTCCGCTTTCCAAAAATGGCTATAAAGTACAGATTGCCAAGACTCTGGTACGGAACTCCTTGTTAAACGCCAGAACTCCACTGAAGAATGATGCTTATGGGAAGAATTGAAGCAATACTTTTAGCCGCGGGTTATTCTTCCAGGATGGGGCGTTTAAAACCTCTTCTGCCCATAGGAGGGACCACGGTGATCCGCAGGCAGGCCGAAGTACTTGACGGCCTGACCGACCGGACCATCGTGGTGACCGGTTACCGTGGAGATGAAGTGGAAGCACATTTATCCGGAAGCCGCGTGACAACGGTCAGAAATCAGGCCTTTGCGGAGGGTATGTTTACCTCGGTAAAGGCCGGGATTCTGGCTCTGGACCAGGAGGTTTCGGCATTTTTGATTCTGCCGGTAGACTACCCGCTGGTAACACGGTCGCTGATAAAAGACCTGATAGAAGAATTCCACCGCTCGGGAGCTCCCGTCCTGTATCCCTCTTTTTCAATGCGGAAAGGCCATCCTCCTGTGATCTCGGCCGCCTGCATTCCGGAGATACTGTCTTATCAGGGCGATGCGGGACTAAAAGGAGCACTGACACCATTTAACAGCGAATCGAAATATTTTTCAGCGAAGGATGAGACCTGCATCATAGATATGGACACGCCGGAGGACTATAAAAAGGTGCTGGCGCTGGAGGCAGGGCTGCATCAGAGGCTTTTCACTGCCGCCAGGTAACGTATACAGCGACAAGCAGCCCGGAGATAATAGAAGCCGGTTTTATAATTATTTTTAATGAATTTTCACAACAATAAGCGTGGTTTTTTACTCCTATTCGTAGTATAATATAGATACTCTCACGGAAAGGAGGTAAGATCATGTTAAATACACAGAACCAGGAATTATTACAGGCGATCGGATGTATGGTTGGCGAAAAAATGGAGACTTGCTTTACTGAGTATGACGCGAGGTTGGATGCGAAGCTGGATGCTCGCTTTGCTGAATATGATGCGAAACTGGACGCTCGCTTTGCTGAATATGATGCGAAATTAGACGCCCGCTTTGCTGACTACAACGCTAAACTCGTTTCACAATTTGCCGACTACGACGCCAAACTTGATTTACGTTTCGCCGACTACGACGCCAAACTTGATTCACGTTTCGCTGACTACGACGCCAAACTTGATTCACGTTTCGCTGACTACGACGCTAAACTCGTTTCACAATTCGCCGACTACGACGCTAAACTCGATTCACGTTTCGCCGACTACGACGCCAAACTTGACTCCCGTTTCGCCGACTACGACTCTAAACTCGATTCACGTTTCGCCGACTACGACGCCAAGCTTGACTCCCGTTTCGCCGACTACGACGCTAAACTCGATTTCCGCTTCGAATCAACCACCGCATACCTTCTGTCAGAAATAGACACCCGTATTGCCAAGAGCGAAGCCATGCTTCTCGATGAAATTGAGCGCATCCACATGCAGGTATGGGAAAACTCCAAAAAGCTGAAGCAGCTCCAGAAGGACGTATCCTCGCTGAGATCGAAAGACAATGATTTCGGCATCATTTATTCCTATCTGAATAAGCTGGACTTCCGGGTCTGCAGACTGGAGTCTGCCCTATCGCCCCTATAACCCCTGAAATGAAAAACGCTCCGGCATATCGTTGCGGGAGCGTTTTTATAAACAAACAGGTATCTGGCAGTACGGACTACCAGACCTTCGTATTCTAACTTTCCATTTTTCTGTAACATCCCAAATTCACTTACACACCTTTACACATTTCTTCCCACTAATTTCACTACAGGCACTTCTTCCGCAATCTCTTTTTCTTAATTCTCCACCCACTAATTATACTGCGGCTCCAGAAAGTTTAAAGTAAAATGCGCCTTCCCCTGATCATCCAGTTCCATAATCATAAACGACGGTTTCCTTCCATCCTGTCTGGGATAAGACAGACTTCCGGGATTCAAAATAGTCACACCGCCCCGCAACTCATAGAAAGGTCTGTGGGTATGTCCGTACATGACGATATCCAGACGGCGGTCTCTCGCTTCCTGCTCTAAGCGCTCCACGCCCAAAGACACATTATAATAGTGACCGTGAGTCAGAAGGACACGGTACTCTCCGATCTTTAATTCCTTCTCCCGGTCTAAATTGGAAAAAAAGTCGTTGTTCCCCAGCACCATTTCCAGGTCACAGTTTTCTCCAACCCAGCCCGCGATTTTCGTTTCGCTGCCTTCCGCATCGCCAAGATGAATAAGCATATCGAGCGGCGATGTCTTCTCAATCACTTTTTTCAGATTATCGTCTTTTCTGTGTGTATCGCTCACAATTAATATCTTCATCCCACGTCCCCCTTATAGATCTCTTCCAGCTTCCGCTTCATCGCCTCAAGCGCTTTTCCGCGGTGGCTGATCCGGTTTTTCTGCTCCATGGTAATCTCCGCGCTTGTCACTCCGAACTCCGGCAGGAAGAGGATCGGATCGTATCCAAAGCCGCCATTTCCCGCCGCTTTTTCTGCAATGATTCCCTCCATGGTCTCTTCCGTATGGACAACACTTCCATCCGGCAGCACAGCCGCAATATTGCACACAAACCGGGCGCTTCTGTCGTCACCGACCGCCTCATTGACCCTGGAGATAATGGTCTGATTCTTGATCTCATAGGAAGTATCCTCGCCCATATATCTGGCTGAATAGATACCCGGCTCTCCATTTAGGCAGTCCACCACCAGGCCGGAATCATCCGCAAGGACAATCCCCCCAGTCTCAGCCCACACCGCTTTCGCCTTGATCTCCGCGTTCTCACCGAACGTTTTCCCATCCTCGACGATCTCCGGATCGGCCCCGGCCTCTTTCATGGATAAAATCTCCATTCCCAAATCGGCTAGAATCAGCCGGATCTCCTTCATCTTTCCCTCATTGCCAGTGGCAAATACGATCCTGTTATTACTCATCTGTATATTCTCCTTCATAAAACGGATTCACTTCCTGTCCGTGGTATAGGCCTTCAGGCAGAGGTTGCATTTCTGCTCCTCCTCGACCCTGGTAAAATTCACCCCATCGGGACTGATGTACCCCTCACCGTCACTGATGTCCACGATCGTCTTTCCATCCCCTGCATCGTATTCGATTGCGGCCGGATGGACGCTGTCCGGAGTCGTCAGTTTCACCAGCACGGCAAACCGCTCCCCCGGTTCAAGATCCAGCCCAGCCCTTGTATCTGCGTTCAGAGGGATCGTATAGAATCCTGCATAGTCGAGACTTCCTGACGCCGCCAGCTTCCGGTTTTTGAAACCTTCTCCGGCCTTTATGGACTCCTCGTCCCCGATATTTTTCACAACATAGACTTCATAGGAAGAATGTCTGTCTGTGGCATAGAATCCAGCCGCCTCCAGAGTCTCCTTTCCCTGCGCCTCATAGACATTGGAGAACCATACCGTATCGGAACCATACCCCAGCTGCCCCACCCAGCCCCTTAAATCTGTCTGGTAGTTATGATCGTAATGATCCTGATCTTCCACATCCGTGTAGATAATATTATTCAGCCCGATATTGGAGTCGTAATATGACACATAAAAATATCCGTCATCGCCAAAGCCGTCTCCCCAGCTGTTCATGCAGATAAACGCTCCATCGCCATTGACTTCCGTGTTAAAATTCTCCCGCGGATACTCGTCATCCCAGCCAATGATCACGGAATCATGGTTCGGCGGCTGAGACCCAATATAGCAGTAGGCGTATTTCTCCTCATTATAATGAACGGACTGGCTTTCCTCGTCCGTCATGGAAGTGTAAAGGGAGCTCTGTACGCCTCCATACTGAAGAATGGCCCGCTTAATCTTTTCATAATCTTTTCCCGGCACCAGTTCGACTCCCTGGACGTGTTTGACCGCCTTTAAGCCCGCGGGAGAGACACCGTCTCCATAGGGATCATCCGCTTCCAGGACCGGCCCCTTCCAGGACAGGAGATACGCCATGGACATCGTATACTCCCCTCCGTCGCTCTGCGGAATGCAGAAACCATTATTCAGGGACATATGATCCTCTGAAAAGTCGTATACCTCATTGGGAAGCAGACGCGCTTCCAGCGCCATCAAAGAGGCAAAGGCCCAGCAGGTTCCCAGAGAGCCCTGGTTCTTTATCGAAGGCGCCCGGCCTGTTGTACGGCCGTCATAGGCCACAGGAAGCACCTCCGGCACCGGATTCGCGGTATTCCCCGTCCCATCAGTTCCGGCGTCTCTTTCCGCCTCCGCCTCCAGCGGTCTGTTAAATTCTCTGCCGCCCATCTCCGCATTTCCATTGCCCTGGGTCACATCGTTTTGATCCGCATTGTCTCGATCCGCATTGTCTCGATCTGCATCCCCCTGATCTGCACTGCCCTTACCGGCATCTCTGCCATTCTCCCCGGTACCCGTAAATGCCCATTCCGGCACTCGGAAACCGCCTGTTGGCCACCGGCCGTTAATCCAGAGTACAGCGGTTCCGGTGAGCACCAGAACGGCCGCCGTTCCCAGCCATTTTCCTGCTTTCAACTAATCAATCTCCTGTTTTCCGCTTTGGAGGTTTCGGTCCCATAAACTGGTAGAAATACGTCTTCATCATACCATTGTATATCTTCCGGTTCTTGTCCGCTTTTCGCCCGACGTACCGTTCCGCATCCTCATAAGCGGTTATCATATAGAGGGACCAGGAATCCAGCGCGCGGTACCGTTCACCGATCTCCTTATACAGCGCCGGCAGATTCTCCTTCTCCTCAATTCTCTCTCCATAAGGCGGATTCGTAATGATAAATCCGTACTTCTTCGGATGGCTGAGCGCACTTAATGGCCTCTGCTGGAAATGAATCATATGATCCACACCGGCAGACTCCGCATTGGCTCTCGCCGCCTTCACAATATCGCCATCGATATCGTACCCCTGGATATCGACCTCCACCTCTGTCTCCAGCAGATCCGAGGCCTCATCCATGGCCTCATACCAGAACTTCCGCGGTATGATGTTCTTCCAGTCTTCCGCCAGGAAGGACCGGTTCATTCCAGGCGCCATATTGGCCGCTATCATGGCTGCTTCAATCGGAAATGTACCGCTTCCGCAGAAGGGATCCACCAGAATCCGGTCTCGGTTCCACGGTGTCATCATGATCAGAGCCGCGGCAAGGGTCTCCGTGATAGGCGCCTTGCTGGTAAGGGTACGGTAGCCTCTTTTATGGAGTGAATCTCCTGAAGTATCGATCCCTACCGTCACCTCATCTTTATACAAAAATACACGGAGCGGATAGCTGCTTCCGCTCTCCGGAAACCATTCCAGGCCATACGCCTTCTTCAGCCGCTCCACCATGGCTTTCTTCATGATTGACTGGATATCGGAAGGGCTGAACAGCTTGCTCTTAATGGAGGACGCCTTCGCAACCCAGAACTTTCCATCCTGAGGAATATATTCCTCCCACGGAATACTCCGTGTATTCTGAAATAACTCCTCAAATGATTCCGCATGAAAGCTTCCCACTTTCAACAGGACACGCTCTGCCGTGCGCAAAAACAGATTCGCGCGGCAGATGGTCTCTTCATCTCCGATAAATGTCACACGGCCGTCTTCCACCAGAGTGATATCATATCCCAGATCCGTAATTTCTCTTTTTAAAACAGCCTCCATGCCAAAGTGACACGGCGCAATGAGTTCAAATGTTTTTTTCACTTTATTCTCCCAGGTTCTTTTCTTTAATCACGCGGCCCTCGAAATCCAGGATCCGAAAGACCCCAGCCTCCAAAATCGCGTATGTCGGCGGATTGCCTTCCTTCGGTATGGATACAGAGCCGGGATTTAAGATGGTGATATCCCCGCACTGATCCGCCCGGAACACATGGGTGTGCCCATGAAGCAGCACATCCCCTTTCTGCATGGGTGGAAGGTGATTCTCATGATAAACGTGGCCATGTGTGGCATAGATGGTGATTCCATCAATCGCCAGCAGCGCATAGTCCGCCATCACGGGAAATTCCAGCACCATCTGGTCCACCTCCGTGTCACAGTTTCCCCTGACACAGTAGATTCTGTCTTTACAGCCGTTTAACATGGCCAGCACCTCTTTAGGAGCATATTCCTTCGGCAGATCATTTCTCGGTCCGTGATAAAGAATATCTCCCAGTAAAACAAGGCGATTCGCTCCGGATGCCTCAAACGCTTCCAGCAGCTTTCTGCAATAGAACGCGGAACCGTGGATATCGGACGCAATCATATATTTCATAAGTAAATTCTCCTTCTTGCATTAATAGGTATATTTTAAGTCTTACAGGGCGTATCTGTCAATAAATTTACCCTCGAACCAGATATTTTCCGCGGTAATAGGCGATTCCGTTGGCCACATTCAGCACAGAATACCCCATACGGGCCAGATAGCGGCATACCATCATACTTTGTCCGCCTCTCGCACAGTAAAATACCAGCAGTTTATCTTTTGGAAGTTCGGAAACTCTCTGCTCCATTTCCTCATACGGAATATTGACAGCCCCATTTAAATGGGCTCTCTGATACGATGCGGCATTTCGCAGATCAATCAGCATCATATCGTACTCATTTTCTATATAATAATCGACTTCACCAATCGGTATTGTCTTGAACATACAATCACCTGTCCTTTCTATTACCATTATATTCACGACCCGTGAAAAGTTTATCTTTCTGATCGTGACTGCATGAAAGGCGTCCTTACAATCAAAAAGCACAGGGAGATATGCTTTCGCATCGTTTCCCTGTGCTTTTCGACGAAATCATGAACTTATTGGCAAGTCCTTATTTTCGTACCACCAGACAGATTAATAGTCAGACTTATTCTGGCTGTTATTCTGGTTGTTGTTGCGGCTGCTGTTCTGGCTGTTGTTCTGGCTGTTGTTGCGGCTGCTGTTCTGGCTGTTGTTCTTGTTGCTGTTCTGGCTGTTGTTCTGGCTGTTATTCTTGTTGCTGTTCTGGCTGTTGTTCTGATTGCTGTTCTTGGAAGAATTGCTGCAATCGTTGTAGTTATCATTGTAGTTGTTATTAGACATCTTATGATACCTCCTGTCGGATTTTTTGTTACACGGTTAGTATGGCTGATTCCTCAAATATTATACAAAAAATTATAAAAAATAACTTTGCTTTTTTCATCTGCCTATATTATAATTAGAGTGAGGAATTAGATTTCCTCATCCTTATTAATTATTTATACTCCCCTCAGAAGAGTCCGGATAGCTCCCCTATCCGGGCTCTTCCTTTTTTGACCATATTTTTAATCCCGACGGACGCAAAAGACTCCCGGCAGCCAGTGCCGGGAGTCTTATATCCCTTATCGAAAATCCAGTTATCCGCTTGTCCATTATTCGCCAATGACATTGACAATCTTGACGGGAGTCCGGTAATTCCACTGAGAAATCTTGATTCCCGTTTTATAGGTGGAGGAGTGTACGATCTGTCCATTGCCGATATACATGGCTACGTGATTGATCGATCTTCCGTTCCCGTAAAAAATCAGATCACCGGGCTTCATCTGGTCAGAACTCACAGCTACTCCCTGGGAAGCCTGTCCGCCTGAAGAACGGTTTAAAGAAATACCTGCCGCATGCTGCATGATGTATCTTGTAAATCCGGAACAATCCACTCCGGTATGAGGATCACTGCCGCCATAGGCGTAACGTCCGCCCACAAACTGCAGTGCGTAATTGACAACACTCTGTCTGAACTCCGCAGGAGCATCGTATGCTGCTTCCAGTGCGGCGATCGTCGCCTCGTCGGTCTGGGTAACTGTTGCGTTTCCGTCGACCGGAAGATAACCGTATGTATCCTTAACCTTCACTTTCACGAATCCGTCACCCATGTCTTCCACGACCTGGAATGATGATCCCCTGGAAGCTGCCATCAATACTTCCTGGCCGCTCTCATCCGTGCTGATATTCACGGTCTCTGCTTCAACTGTTGCGATATAATTACCTGAACTGAGTCCTGGTCCGGAAACTTCATCCGCTTTGGCATCTGCCGGATTTGCAAGTACGATTGCTCCACAGAAAGCCAAAAGGCTTAATGTTTTCCATGTATTCTTTATCATTGGGACATTGCTCCTGTTTTTTACTTTTTCGTTCTAATTATTACGTAATTGTTAAAATCATTACGTTTATTATACATTTACCTTGCTTTTCAGTCAAGTATTATTTCATTCCGATAACATTCCATTATTTTCCATATCAATTCAGCACTCTGACTACCTTGACAGGCGTCCGGTACGTCGCGTTGGATATCTTGATTCCCGTCCGTTCCGTGGAGGCATGTACAATCTGTCCGTTGCCGATATACATAGCCACATGATTGATATAGCCCTTGCCGCCGTAGAAAATCAAATCACCCGGTTTAATGTCGCTGTAGCTGACGCTGCGTCCCTCTCCCGACTGTGCTCTGGAGCTGTGGCTCAAGGAAACGCCTGCCGCGTGCTGCATGATATATCTTGTGAATCCGGAACAGTCGGCTCCGGTATTCGGGTCCGTCCCGCCATATACGTAACGGTTTCCAACAAACTGAAGCGCATAATTCACCACATCCTGACGCAGCTTCACGCTTTCATCCACTTTTTCCTTTGTCTTCTCGATCAGGGTCGCCCGATTGCTCGGTATGTACCCCTCGCCTTCCGCAGTGCTGATCTTTACCCAGCCGCCTTCTGCCGGTGCGGCAACTTCATAAGTCTGCCCCCGTAAGACTTTTGTAACTGCCTCTCCGCCCGCGTTCTTTGCCTTCCGTACCACGACGTCCGGCGCATCTATCTTCGCATACAGTGTTGTACTTGTTTCCACTTCGATCTCTGCCGCTTTTACGGTAACCGGTGAATGCCAGGCCAGAACCGCATAGAGGCCGATGACCCCCAGCACTTTCCAAGTTTTGTTCCACATGTTTTTCCAACTCCTGATTCTTACGTTTTTATTTCGTTTGTTTATCATTATGTAATATGTTACATAAATGTTACAAAAATTAGTATACTCTACTCATCGTCATATGTCAAGCAAAAATCAGGCAAAAACGGCAGCTATACCGAAAACACCGGTATAACTGCCGTTACACTTTTGTAATATTTATAATCTGTTTTTAATAATTTTCTTTTTACCGCCTGGGGCCCCGGATTAACCAGACCACCAGAAGAATCAGAAGAAGCGGTCCCATGAGAGGTATCAGAAGACTGAATAAACCGGTCACAATACTTGCGACTATGAAGAAGAACAGCACTGTCACAACCACAGCCAGAAGCTTCCAATACCACTTGTTCAAATCGACAAAGTGGAAATGGCGGCCCGGTCCGGCCTCTTCCTCATATACCGTCTGGCCCTCGTTCCGGTACGTATCATACGCAGACTGGTAGCTTCCGCCCTCTCTGGCATTCTCCGTGGCCTCCATGATCGTCTTAGCGATCAGCCTCGGATCTCCGATCGCACCGGTCACTTCGTCTTCCGTCTGGCCGCCCGCCGTCTCCGTTCTGATATAATCGTCGTAGTATCTTATATTTTCCTCAATCACATTTCCAGGCACTTCGCCGGTCAGCGTGTCCCGCAAACGCTGTAAAAACTCCTGTCTGCTCATTGAAGCCTCCTTCAGTAAAGTAACTGACCTTTCCTAGTATACCATTTCCCCCAGGCTACGTAAAGGAATCTTCTGTAAATTAATTATTAAAATTTCATAATTATTCTACTTTTTCCTTTAATATGCCTTCTCTGTAAGCGCCTACCAGTTCCTTCAGATCCGCAATGCGCCCAGCCAGCTCCACTCCCTTGTCCGTGTCCGCCACCATGACCCGCTTATGCATATTCTCCACAATGGATACCCGGGGCGTGCTCTCTTTTTCCGGGTCAAAGGGCTTGTGCTCGGCCAGGGCCAGGTGATTGGAATTATAAATCAGGGTATACCCGGCGATTCCGGTCCTGGACTGGTACGCCTTCGACAGGCCTCCGTCAATGATGAAAAGCTTCCCTCCCGCCTTTACAGGAGACTCTCCCTCCTTGATTTTAACGGGCACGTGGCCGTTGATAATATGGGAACCCGACTTTGGAAGCCCAAACTCCTCCAGGATCCGGTCACACGTCTCTTCCTTAACGCTGAGCCGGTAATACGGATTCATCGGTTCTTTGTGAGTGGCGGGGTCCTCGATAAAATAGTGTTCGAAGGTCGTCATCTTGCCTTTTCCGTAAACCGGTGACTTAGCCCCGCACCACAGATACCACATGAAGTCCATGGCATCTTCCTTTTCCGGCGATTCCTCCGCCATGAAATACGCGTTCTGCACCTTCCGGTCCACATAGTCCATCAGCGCCTGTCCTGAATAGGAAATGCCGCCCACCACGATCTCGTCGAAGCTTCCATCCTCCTTCATCGGGATACAGCCATGGTAAAGCAGATTGGAATTATAGCATTTGTAAAGACTTCCATGAGAATAGAGGAAACGGATATGCTTATGCAAAAGCTCATTGTGTTTAAATGACAGCTGAAGCGTATGAAGAAGGTCTTCCTCCTCTGCCGTTAATCGGAGCGGATCCTTAGGGTCCACCGTTGGAAATGACAGATCCAGCATCGGATATTCCCTTCCCTCCAGCACCACCACACCCCGATCGAAATCAACAGCCTCCAGAAGTCTCCTGTCATCCATCTCATACTCCGGATGGCGCCCGATAATCTGGCCCTGCACCTTGAACTGAATGATGGCGATGGCCTTGTGCATCTTGGCCGCCAGACCCGGATCCACCGCATCGTAGATATTCTCATCCAGGATCTGCGGGACAAAGCGCTCGCACGGATCATTGTGGTAAACCCTGGCCGCGAACATGGACAGCGGACGGAGATTGATTCCGTAGCCGTCTTCCAGCACATCGAAGCTGTTGTAGCTGATCGCAATACGCAGCACATTGCAGATGCAGGCCAGGTTGCCGGTTGCCGCTCCCATCCAGGAAATATCATGGTTTCCCCACTGGATATCCACATCATGGAACTGCATCAGCTCTTTCATAATAATATCCGCCCTGGGGCCTCTGTCAAAAATATCGCCGATAATATGCAGACTGTCGATCGTCAGATTCTGAATCAGTTCACACAGCGCGATAATAAATTTATCTCCGACCCGGATGTCGATAATCGAACGGATAATCTCGCTGTAGTATACCCGTTTATTGTCGTCATTATAATCCACATGAAGAAGTTCATCGATCACATAGGCAAATTCCGGCGGCATTTTCTTTCTCACCTTGGAACGGGTGTATTTGGAAGAAACCACCTTGCAGATCTGAACCAGACGGTATATGGCAACTCTCTGCCAGTCGTCCGTAGCCAGACCCTTCAACTGCATCTGGCTCACCACCCGCTCGGGATAGTAGATCATGTTAGCCAGTTCCACCTCTTCTTTTTCCGGAATAATATGTCCGAATGTCTCCGTGATCTTTTCCCGGATAATACCGGAAGCGCTGCGGAGCAGATGGATAAATGCCTCATACTCTCCGTGCAGGTCACTGAAAAAGTACTCGGTTCCCTTTGGAAGCCCCTGAATCGCCGTTAAGTTAATGATCTCGCTGGAGGCCGCCTTGATCGTCGGATACTCCCGCGACATCAGCTTCAAGTAAGCTAAGTCTCTCATAATCCTCTCTCCTCACCCATCATGCCGCTGCCTGAGTCCATGCAGACCGTCCCTCCTTTCCCTTTCCATACCATGCAGCCGCATCTCTAATAAAGTAATAGTAACACAAAATATGGCCTTTTGAAAGCCCCATACTGCCCCGCGGGACTTGCAGATTTTTTTAAGTTGTAGTAACATACTTACAGAGGGGCGTAAGGCCCCGGAGCAGGGAATCTTGCCGCATATGGCATTCAATACACAGGACAGCCCAGATCCGGCTGTCTGTAATCAGGAGGCAGAAAGTGGAACAGTTATATGTATTCGGAACCGGTCACGCCGCTGTGACACGGTGTTATAATACGTGCTTTGCCATAGAAAAGAACGGGGAATTTTTCATGACGGACGCAGGCGGCGGCAACGGCATTCTGAGAGTTCTCCAGGACATGGATGTGAATATGGCCCACATCCACCATATCTTCGTCACACACAGCCACACAGACCACATACTGGGAATCGTCTGGATGGTACGTTTCATCGGCACGAAGATTTTAAACGGCTCCTATGAGGGGAAGCTGCATTTATACAGCCACAAGGACTTATTGCCGGCCATCGAGACCCTGTGCCGTCTGACGCTTCAGGAAAAGCTGTGCCGCCTCATCGGGGACCGCATCGTACTGATTCCCGTCTCTGACGGAGAACAGCGGCAGATACTGGGCATGGACGTCACCTTCTACGACATCCACTCCACCAAGGCAAAACAGTTCGGCTTTACCGCCATACTCTCAGACGGGCAGAAACTCACCTGCTGCGGGGATGAGCCATTGAATACGCTCTGCGCCCCCTATGTGGAAAACAGCACCTGGCTGCTTCATGAGGCCTTCTGCCTGTATGAAGACAGGGACCGTTTTAAACCGTATGAAAAGCACCACAGCACCGCCAGAGACGCGGCCGAAACCGCCAGAGACATGAACGCGGAAAATATCGTGCTGTGGCACACCGAGGACACGGATCTGGAACATCGCAGGGAACGGTATACGGCAGAAGCGGAAGCACTGTTCCATGGCGGTATCTTTGTGCCGCGTGACGGGGATATCATCCCTCTTTCATAAAATTTCATATTCTCTCCACTCTCCGCATAGGATGAGATGGAGGAGATTTTCTTATGAAAACATGGAAAGAACGAATTGCAGAATCGCCAGAGACTCTGCACCATATTATTATTTACATAGAGGTCATCGTACTGACACTCCTTTTAGTATCCCTTTTTCTGATCACCCCAGGCGGAAAATTCTCTTTTCCGGCGTCGAACCAGGACGGAAAAGCCACCTCCTCCGAGGCGAAGAAGTATATCAAGTGGGTAGACTTTAAGGTAACGGCCAAGGCCATGCAGGAGGCGTTCCGGTACGATGTCAACACCTGCCAGTCCAGCCCCCATCTAAACTGGGTGGATCTGCTCTCCTATTTAGGGACACGGTACGGCGGAGATTTTTCCAAATACTCCACCAAGGACTTAGATACGCTGGCAGAACAGCTCTTATCCGGTAAAACGCTGGAGGAGCTGACCGCAAATATGAAGTATTACACATATTACCGCCAGGCCTACGGCGCCGTTTTAGACGGTCTCGTCGGTCAGTACGACATTCAGATCGCCGCGGAAAATGCGCCCTTATTCGCCACTCCGGCGGTCAACTCCGACGGGACCACGGACCCGGACCGCGTATGGGTCACAAAATATGGTTTAAAAGCGTTTTCTCCCATCGCCAAGGGATTTCCTTATCAGGATTACGACGACTTCGGTGTCTCCCGTTCCTACGGCTACAAGCGCCAGCATCTGGGTCACGATATGATGGGTCAGGTCGGTACTCCCGTGATCGCCGTGGAATCGGGATATGTGGAGGCCATCGGTTGGAACCAGTACGGCGGCTGGAGACTCGGTATCCGCAGCTTTGACGGAAAGCGGTACTACTATTACGCGCATTTACGGAAAAACTATCCCTATCATAAATCCCTCAAGCAGGGAAGTATTATCACAGCCGGCGATGTCATCGGCTATCTGGGAAGGACCGGTTACAGCCGGACGGAGAACACCAACAATATCGATGAGGCGCACCTGCATTTCGGCCTTCAGCTTATTTTTGATGAGTCTCAGAAAGAAGGAAACAACGAGATCTGGGTGGATTGCTACGAACTCACGAAGTTCCTGTCCATGAACCGCTCAGAGACGCTTAAGAATCAGGAAACCAAAGAGTACGACCGCATTTACGACATGAAGGACCCGGATATTCCGAACAACTTTGTGCCCCACGCCCCTTTGCCGGAGGAACAGCATATTCCCGATTAGCTAAAAAAAGGGGCTGCATCCACACATACAGAAAAAGGGGATACAGTCATGAATCCAGTCAAAACCGGAGCATTGATCAGAGAACAGCGAATTGTAAATCATTTAACGGAACAGGAGCTGGCCGAAAAGGCCGGAATCTCTGTGGAATTACTGGAGTCGTACGAACAAGGTACGGCTCTTTTCCGTGCCTCTGTCTTAAAGAGGCTGATCGGGCCGCTGGGCCTGTCCCTGATGGAACTGATGTATGGAAAGAGGCTCACTGCCATACGCAGTTCTCATCTTCATACGATCCGCATGGACCTTATTCGGACCGCCTATGATTATAAAGAGTATTACTGGATTATCGACGGCAAGGCGATTGTCACTTATCTGGACGAGTGGGTGCATGCAGGCGGCTGTCCCGATTTAGAGCCCTTCGGTTCTCTCACCGGACTCCTTCCGGCCTGGACCGGCGAACTGATATGGAAGGCGGACAACCGTTTCATCTGGGAAATGATCGACTCGCCGGAAACGCTCAATGTACCGATTCTGGTCTGTGAAGACGACTGCGATCTAAGCTGCATCGTCATCCTGGCCAGAATACGAAAAACAGAAAATCTCGTCTTCTGGGAAAAGCTGGGACGTCTGACTCATGAGAACGAAGACTTCAATCTGGAAAAACGTTCCGGAATCCTTTGCCTGGAGGCCTATACGGATGAAGACTGGGAACAGTACGGCGATAATATCGCCTGTGAGCCGTGTGACAGCGCAGAATACCGGCAGTGGATTTCCTCACACTGGGATGAGGAACTGATTCGAAGAAGACGCAACTATACGAAGCCCTACATGCAAAACGAGGCTCATATCCAGTGGATCGCAGAACCTGGCTGGTGTTTTGAAAGGGCTGCATATGACCGCATGGTGGAGGCATTCCGGGATGTATATAAGGCAGGCGGAAAGCGCTGATTTGCTGCGTTTACCGTCTGCCTTATTTCACCCCTAAAGTGCCATTCGATAGATATCCATCATCTCATGCTTCCCCAACTCTCTGATTCCCGGAAGCACCCGTCTGCCAAAGTTCGTACACTTTTCAGCCATCTCGTCAAAGTCCTCTTCCTTCACGTCGGCTTCCAGTTCCGTCAGCCGAACCGGCATATTCAGGCTCTTAAAATAATCCTCCATCCGCTGAATGCCATCCAGCGCAGTCTTTAGCGGGTTCTCGAAATTCATCTCCACCTCCCAGACACGGACAGCCAGCTGGGCGAACCGCATGGGATCGTCACCGCAGACGTATCTGGCCCAGGAACAGAAGAGCGCGGAAAGACCAGCGCCGTGAGCCACCTCCGGATATTTCCCCGACAGCTCATGTTCCAGCTGATGAACCGTCATCATGACCTCCCGTCCCAATCCGGTTAAATCATTATGGGAAAGACTTCCCGCCCACATCAGGGTCGCTCTCGCCTCATAATCTTCAGGGTTTAAGTCCGCTGCGGTTCCTGCCTCTATGACGGCCTTCATAAGCCCCTCTGCGATACGGTCTGTCAGCGCCGTATCCTTTGTAGTGCCGCCTAAATACCGTTCCAGCGTATGCATCAGAATATCCACAGTCCCGCATCCGGTCTGGAATCTGTTCACCGTAAAGGTCAGCTCCGGATTGCAGACAGCAAAAAGCGGCCGATGGGTCGGACAGTTAAAGCCTCGTTTCAGACCATTCTCTTCATTGGTGATCACGCAGGACTGGCTCGTCTCACTTCCCGAGGCGGACAGCGTCAGAATATTACCGTGGGGAAGTGCCTTCGGAGGAACGGCTTCCTTCATAAAGTATTTCCATGGGTCAATCTCCGGATTCGGTGTCCCATCTGCAATACACTTTGCGGAGTCGATCACACTGCCGCCTCCTACCGCCAGGATAAAGTCCACGTTCTCACGGCGGCAGATCTCCATGCCTTCCAGCGCCTTAGACAGCGTCGGATTCGCCTGCACACCGCCAAAGAGTATGAATTCAATTCCTGCTTCTTCCAAAGATGCCGTCACCTGATCCAAAAGGCCGCTTCGCTTCACGCTGCCGCCGCCATAGTGGATCATAACCTTTCGGAAACCGTACTCTCTGATGATTTCTCCTGCACGCTTCTGCGTGTCCCTGCCGAAAATCACTTTTGTGGGGACACAGTATTCAAAATTATTCATAGCTTTCCCTCCCGCGGCTTGACTTTACGTCAGTGGGGGATACCGATTTCTCCCCGCCCGCCAGCGCCGGCAATGACATAAAATCAACCAGTTCCATATTTACATTGCAATCAAAAGAATACCATAAAATATCTCCAATCTCTGAACAGCTTATTGAAAGTATATTTACAGTATTCCCGATATTTATCGATGTTTCTATTTTACCATATACAGTTGTATTTTTCAATCGTCAAAATGTTTTATTTTTTGTGCAGGCGTAAACATTGTTACTGTATTTAATCGTACTAAATCAGCAATTAATCAAAAAAAGAGCAGGAAAGTTTTCACACTTTCTGCTCTTTCTGCTTACTCTACCTCCTGCGCAGCAGATGTATAAACAACCCGCTCCGCAGCTTCGGTTCAAACCACGTGGACTTTGGCGGCATCAACAGGCCCGCATCGGCCACATGGAACAGCTCTTCGATCGAGGTCGGATACATGGAAAACGCTACTGTCATATCCTCTCTGCACCTTTTTTCCAGCTCCGAAATCCCCCGGATTCCGCCGATAAAATCAATTCTCTGATCGACTCTCGGATCACCGATTGAAAGAACCGGGCCCAGCAGGTGATCCTGGAGAACGGAGACGTCCAGCCCCTTCACCGGGTCGCTGTCAAGTAAACGCTCCACCGCTGTGAGACGGTACCATTTTCCACATAAATGCATTCCAAAGGTTCCTTTTTCCACAGGCGCAAAGCCTTCTGTCCCCATAGAGTCCACTAAAAATCCGGCTTCTTCCACACGGGTTAAGAATTCTTCCTCCGTCATGCCATTTAAATCCTTCACCACGCGGTTGTAGGGCATGATCATCAGCTGGTCATCAGGGAATAAGACTGACAGGAAATAGTTAAACGGCTCCTTTCCCGTATAGTCCGGATTCTCTTCTCGCCGCTTCAAACCAACTGAAACCGCGGAAGCCGCGCGGTGATGGCCGTCCGCGATATACGTGGCCGGAATTTCCGCAAATGCCTCTTCCACCGTCTGGATGGAATCCGCATTGTCGATCTCCCACACACGGTGACGGATCCCGTCCTCTGCGGTAAAGTCATACAGAGGCTCTGTACCCGTCTTTAAATTCACCACTTTATTGATCATCGGGTTGGAACGGTACGCCAGGAAGATCGGGCCGGTCTGCGCGTCGGTAGTATCCACGTGCCGGATTCGGTCCAGTTCCTTCTCTTCACGGGTATTCTCGTGTTTTTTTACCACTCCATTCACGTAATCATCGATGGAGGAACACGCCACGATTCCCGTCTGCTTTCTTCCATCCATGGTAAGCTCGTAGATATAATAGGCCGCCAGAGGATCCTGCACGAAAGTCCCGTCTGCGATCCAGCTCTCAAGCATCTCCTTTGCCTTATGGTAGACGCGGTCGTCATACATGTCCATGTCGTCCGGGAACTGGGATTCCGGCCTGTCAATATTTAAAAATGATTTCGGATTGGCGGAGGTTACTTCCTTCGCCTCCTTCCGGTTATACACGTCATAAGGGAGTGCGGCCACACGGGCAGCATACCTTTTATCCGGTCTCACACACGGAAATGGTTTTACTACAGCCATTTTTTCTCCTTTTCTTCTATGAGCACTTTAGCGTCTAAACGGGCCATGGATCCTTCCATGCCCCGTCCGAACTGCTGCATTTAATTGCTTCATTACTTAATTACACGCACCCGCAAAACGCCCTTAATTGCATTAAGCTTCTGAATCGTCACTGCATCCGGTGTGGACTCCAGATCCAGTAAGGTGTACGCGTATTTATCACGGCTCTTGTTGGTCATATCGGAAATGTTGACATTTCCGGCCGCGAGAGTTCCAGTTACCTGGCCAATCATGTTCGGGATATTCAAATGCATAACCGCAACACGGCTTGCCATCTGGCACACGCCCATATCACACGCCGGGAAATTAACGGAGTTGCGGATATTGCCGTTGTCTATGTAATCCACGATCTCCTCAACTGCCATTCTTGCACAGTTGTCCTCGGATTCCTCTGTGGACGCTCCAAGATGCGGAATCACGATGGCGCCTTCCATATTGACAGACTTTGTGTTCGGGAAATCCGTTACGTAGCATTTTACCTTCCTGGCCTTTAACGCTTCCGCCATGTCATCCTCATTCACCAGCACGTCGCGGGAGAAGTTTAAGATCACCACGCCGTTCTTCATCTGGGCTATGGATTCACTCTTAATCATTCCTCTGGTGCTGTCTAACAGCGGCACATGGATGGTGATATAATCGCATTCGCGGTAAATTGTCTCCACGGAGGTGATATGCCTGACATTTCTGGAAAGCATCCACGCCGCATTGACCGAAATAAACGGGTCGTATCCGTAGACCTCCATACCGAGGGATGCAGCCGCGTTGGCCACCTCCGCGCCGATCGCTCCCAGTCCGATGACACCCAGTTTCTTTCCCTTGATCTCGCATCCGGCAAATGCCTTCTTGGCCTTTTCCACGGATTTGGCGATATTTTCGTCTTCTTTATTATCCTTTACCCAGTTGATCCCGCCTACCACGTCACGGGAGGCCAGCATCAGTCCGGCAATTACCAGTTCCTTTACGCCGTTGGCATTGGCTCCCGGAGTATTAAATACCACAATTCCTTTGTCCGCACACGCATCCAGCGGAATATTATTGACTCCGGCACCTGCACGGGCTACGGCAAGCAGATCATCAGGAAGCTCCATCTCATGCATGGAGGCGCTTCTTACCAGCACGCCGGAGGCCTCTTTCATATTCTCGGTTAACTCATACTCTTCATTTAACAAAGCCGTTCCTTTGCTGGAAATGGCATTCAGGCAATATATCTTCTTCATATTCGCGTCTCTCCCTTTCCTATTTACCATTTCTGGCTTCAAAATCCTTCATAAAGGCAACCAGCGTTTCCACGCCTTCCATCGGCATTGCATTGTAGATGCTTGCACGCATGCCGCCTACGGATCTGTGGCCCTTTAAGTTCTCGAGGCCCGCCGCCTTTGCTTCCTTTACAAACAGAGCGTCTAAATCGGCGTCTCCGGTTACAAACGGCACGTTCATTAAGGAGCGGTCTTTCTTCTCTACCGTGCCCCTAAACATCTTGCTGTTATCCAGAAAATCGTACAGAAGATTCGCCTTTTTCTCATTGTACTCCTTCATCGCTGCCAGGCCGCCGCGGTTCTTTAACCATTTGAAGACCTTGCCGCAGATGTAGATGCCGTATGCCGGCGGAGTATTGTATAAGGACGCCGCGTCCGCATGGGTCTTGTAGCGCAGCATGGTTGGTGTTCCGGGAAGGACGTCTTCCGTAATTAAATCCTCACGGATAATGGCGATCACCACACCAGCCGGGCCTACGTTCTTCTGGGCACCGCCGAAGAGCAGACCGTATTTTTCCACGTCAACAGGTTCTGATAAGAAACAGGAGGAGATATCAGCTACCAGTGTTTTTCCTTTTGTATTCGGCAGCGTTTTGTACTTTGTACCATAGATCGTGTTGTTTTCACAGATATAAACGTAATCCGCATCCTCTGATATCGGCAGATCGGAAACATCCGGGATATAACTGAAGGTCTTGTCGGCACTTGATGCAACGGCGTTCGCCTTTCCATAAAGCTGTGCCTCCTGATACGCCTTCTTAGCCCACTGTCCCGTGATGATGTAATCGCCGACACGGTTCTTCATTAAGTTCATCGGAACCATGGCAAACTGCTGGGAAGCGCCGCCCTGTAAGAACAGCACCCTGTAGTTGTCCGGAATGCCCATTAAATCCCTTAAATCGGCTTCCGCCTCATTGATAATGGTTTCGAACATCTTGGAACGGTGGCTCATCTCCATAACTGACATGCCGCAGCCCCTGTAATCCATCATCTCGTCGGCCGCTTCCTTTAAGACTTCTTCCGGCAGTACTGCCGGTCCTGCGGAAAAATTGTACACTCTGCTCATATCTCTTTCCTCCTCTTTGATAGGGTTCTAAATCTTCAGATCATTTTCGTCGAACGCATCCTGAATTGGCGCTCCCGGAGAAACCATCGGGAATACCTTATCATCACAATGGATCTGACAATCTATAACAACAGGAATGTTAAGCCCGATGGCTTCCTTAAGAACCGGCATGAACTCCTCCTTGCTGGTTACCCGATAGGCCTTCGCCCCCATTCCTTCTGCTACCTTAACAAAATCAACCGCATCATTTAATACTGTATGGGAATATCTCTTTCCATAGAACAAGGTCTGCCACTGACGTACCATTCCAAGCACATGATTGTTTAATACCACCTGAATAACCGGGATATTATAGCGTGTCGCAGTTGCGATCTCGTTCATATTCATACGGAAGCAGCCGTCGCCGGCGATATTGATAACAACCTTGTCTTTGCATCCCATCTTCGCGCCCAGCGCGGCACCAAGACCGTAGCCCATGGTTCCAAGGCCCCCTGATGTGACAAAGGTTCTGGGATGTTTATATTTGTAGAACTGGGCGGCCCACATCTGGTGCTGGCCTACCTCGGTCGTGATGACCGCATCGCCCTGGGTCAGTTCGTAGATCTGTTCCACCACATAAGGACCGGTTAAGAGGTTCTTGTCGTAGCGGAGCGGATACATATCCTTCATACGGTCGATATGAGCCAGCCACTCGTCATGGTTGACCGGATCGAGCCGTGCGTTTAACTTCTTGAGAATCGTTTTGACATCTCCGATCACGCTGGCGTACGTCTTCACATTCTTGTCGATCTCAGCCGGATCCACGTCAAACTGGAGAATCTTCGCATTCGGCGCAAATTTGGCCGCATTGCCCGTCACACGGTCGCTGAAACGCGCTCCCACTACGATCAGCAAGTCGCATTCCGTGATTCCGAAATTGGAGGTCTTTGTCCCGTGCATCCCTACCATACCGGTATAGAGCTCGTCGGTTCCGTCAAACGCGCCTTTTCCCATGAGACTGTCTGCCACCGGGGCCTGAATCTTATGGGCGAAGGACTTAAGCTCATCCGCCGCGTCCGCAATCACCGCGCCGCCGCCGGCAAAGATGAACGGCTTTTTCGCATTGCGGATTAAGTACAGCGCCTTTTCCATGTCTTCTTCAGTGATTGTCGAATTCTGGCGCTCGATCGGCTCCGGAGCCTTGTATTCGTAATCACAGGAATTGGCGGTAACGTCCTTGGTGATATCGATTAACACAGGGCCAGGTCTTCCGGTCTGTGCAATCGTGAAGGCACGCCTTATGGTATCCGCCAGCTTCGTTATATCCTTGACAATAAAATTATATTTCGTAATCGGCATGGTAATGCCCGCAATATCGATTTCCTGGAAACTGTCACGGCCGAGAAGGCTGACAGCCACGTTGCAGGTGATCGCCACAACCGGGATGGAATCCATACACGCGGTCGCAATTCCCGTTACCAGGTTGGTAGCGCCAGGTCCTGATGTCGCCATGCAGACGCCCACTTTGCCGGTAGCTCTCGCATAGCCGTCAGCTGCGTGAGCCGCGCCCTGCTCGTGAGAGGTCAGGATATGGGTAATTTCATCCTGGTGTTTATAAAGTGCATCGTAAATATTGAGAATCGTTCCTCCCGGATATCCGAATACCGTGTCTACACCCTGTTCTTTCAGGCACTCAATTACGATTTCTGCTCCTGTCAATTTATTCATACGCCTTGCTCCCTTTCTCTTATTGAGCGCTCTCGAAAACTTTGAGAATGCCCTTATTTCCCCGGTACCTCCAGGATAGCCCCCTTGCTTGCCGGTGCTGCCATAGCCGCATAACGCGCTAAGTATCCTGTCGTTACTTCCGGAACTCTTGGCTGCCATTTCGCCTTTCTCGCCGCCATCTCCTCATCGGAGACCTTCACGTCGAGACGGTTGTTGTTGATATCAATGAGAATTATATCCCCTTCCTCGACAAGTGCGATCGGACCGCCTGTCGCAGCTTCCGGACACACATGGCCGATGGATGCGCCTCTCGACGCGCCGGAGAAACGGCCGTCTGTGATCAGCGCCACTTCCGAGCCAAGTCCCATACCTGCGATGACCGAGGTCGGGTTAAGCATCTCTCTCATGCCAGGACCGCCTTTCGGTCCCTCATAACGGATCACGACCACGTCGCCCGCCACGATCTTTCCACCTTTGATCGCAGCCACCGCGTCTTCTTCACAGTCGAAGACTCTCGCCGGCCCTTCGTGCTTTAGCATCTCAGGAGCCACTGCGGATCGCTTTACCACTGCTGAATCAGGGGCTAAATTGCCCTTTAAGATAGCGATGCCGCCGGTCTTGCTGTATGGATTTTCTACCGGACGGATCACCTCCGGATTTAAGTTGACACTGTTTTTAATGTTCTCGCCGACTGTCCTGCCGGTTACGGTCATGCAGTCCAGGTTTAAGAGTCCCAGCTTGCTGATCTCCTTCATAACCGCGTAAATACCGCCTGCCTCATTCAAATCTTCTATGTAAGTAGGCCCCGCCGGTGCTAAGTGGCACAGGTTCGGAGTCTTTGCGCTCAGTTCATTGGCAATATCTACATTCAATTCCACTCCGGCCTCGTGTGCGATCGCCGGCAGATGAAGCATGCTGTTGGTGCTGCAGCCAAGCGCCATATCCATGGTGAGCGCGTTCCGGAAGGCCGCCTCTGTCATAATATCGCTCGGTTTTATATTTCTGCGGTACATCTCCATGACCTGCATGCCCGCGTGTTTTGCCAGCTTCAGCCGGTCGGAGTAAACCGCCGGAATCGTTCCATTTCCCTGTAAGCCCATGCCCAGGACCTCGGTTAAGCAGTTCATGCTGTTGGCCGTATACATACCGGAACAGGAGCCGCAGGTCGGACAAGCCTTGCACTCATACTCCCTGACTTCTTCTTCTGTCATGGTGCCGGCCGTATAGGCGCCTACCGCCTCAAACATGCTGGAAAGGCTGGTCTTGTGGCCCTGCACATGGCCCGCTAACATTGGTCCGCCGCTGACGAACACGGTGGGTACATTAATGCGCGCCGCTGCCATTAAAAGTCCGGGTACATTCTTGTCACAGTTGGGAACCATGACGAGAGCGTCAAATGCATGTGCCTTCGCCAGACATTCTGTGGAATCTGCGATCAAATCTCTCGTAACCAGGGAATACTTCATGCCGATGTGGCCCATGGCGATTCCGTCACAGACAGCAATAGCCGGAACCATGACCGGAGTTCCGCCTGCCATGGCGACTCCCATCTTAACCGCCTGCACGATCTTATCCAGATTCATGTGGCCCGGTACGATCTCATTATAGGAACTGACGATACCGACGAGCGGACGCTCCATCTCTTCTTCCGTCATTCCGAGGGCATGGAACAGGGAACGATGCGGTGCCTGCTGCATGCCTTTTTTTACTGAATCACTCTTCATAATCTGTCACTCCTTTTCTTTGTGCGTTCTTAAATCCGCTCCGCAATTAAATCTCCCATCTCGCTGGTGGAAACTTTCCTGCAGCCCTCCGACATGATATCGCCCGTTCTGAAGCCCTCGGACAATACCTTCTGAACAGCCGCTTCCACTGCATCCGCCTCCCGGTCAAGATCGAAGGAAAACCGAAGCATCATGGCCGCTGACAGAATCGTGGCGATCGGGTTGGCAATGTTCTGTCCCGCAATATCCGGAGCGGAACCGTGGCTCGGCTCATACATGCCGAATTTGCCTTCATTCATGCTGGCAGATGACAGCATTCCGATGGAACCGGTAATCATACTCGCCTCATCGGATAAGATATCTCCAAACATGTTCTCGGTTAAGACTACGTCAAACTGGCCCGGATTCATTACCAGCTGCATCGCACAGTTGTCGACCAGCATATGACTCAGCGCTACCTCGGGATAATCTTTGGCAACCTCTTCCACGACCTTTCTCCACAGCCGTGAGGAATCCAGCACATTGGCCTTATCCACGCTGATCACTTTCTTCCTGCGCTTCATGGCAATATCAAATGCCTTAATGGCTATTCTTCTGATCTCATTCTCGTTATATGTAAGGGTGTCCACGGCGGTCATAACGCCGTCCACTTCCTTCGTACTGCGCTCTCCGAAATACAGGCCGCCGGTCAATTCTCTCATAATAACCATGTCGAAACCGTCACCGATAATCTCCTTCTTTAAGGGGCACGCCTCAGCCAGCTCCTCGTAGAGATAGGCCGGTCGGATGTTGGCGAATAAATTAAGACCCTTGCGGATTGCCAGCAGGCCCGCCTCAGGTCTCAGGTTCGGTGCCACGTCGTACCATCTCGAATTTCCCACGTCTCCTCCGACTGCTCCGAGAAGAACGGAATCACTTTTTTTTGCTGTCTCCAATGCTTCGTCCGTAAGAGGGACACCGTATGCGTCGATGGATACGCCGCCCATCAGAACCTCGGTATAGGAAAACGCATGGCCGTACACATTTCCGACCCTGTCTAAGACTTTTTTAGCTTCTCTGATGATTTCCGGTCCAATACCATCCCCGGGAATTACTGCTATATTATAATTCATTTTTCTATCTCCCTCTTCACAATTCTGTTCTGTCACTGTACCATGCTGATGTATTTCTCTTCATCATAGAACATTTAGAGGGATTTTTCAACTATATTACGGGATTTTTCTGCAAAATACTATATGAGATTGGAATTAGTACTATAAATGGAAGTTATAGAAATGGGGCTCAGAACGCGTTTATGTTTCTGCCATGGTATGGAAACCGGTGTCACTGCGGCGGCCCGGTATGATATCTCTCTCTTATTAACTGCGATTTTTCAGCAGTTTTCTACCCAGTATGATATGATAGCAGAAAACAGGAAAACGGGAACTAGAATCCCCCGTGAATGGAGGAAGGTATGAGAATCGACTATCTGATATATTTTCTGAATGTGACGCAGACCCGTTCTATTAATATATCTGCAAAGCAGCTTTATATATCCCAGCAGAGCTTAAGCCGCGCCATCAAAACTCTGGAGGAAGAGATCGGCGCGCCCCTGCTGAAACGCCACTATTACGGGGTCGAGCTGACTGAAGTGGGGGAAATTGTGTCCGAATACGCGGGACGCATCGTAAAAGAGCACTATGCCACGAGGAAATCGCTGCTGCCATACTTAGAGCCCGTATCCGAAGCGTTTACCGGCCGGCTCCGTCTTGGCATTAATTACCATATAATTAATGAAGTTCTCCATACCATTGTCCATACCTTTGTCCGTCAGAACCCCGGCGTCCGCTTTTCCGTCAGCGAACACAGCGTGGAATGGATGCGTCAGGCGCTGATGGATGGAGAACTGGACCTGGCGCTGTTCGGGGACTGGGAGGAGGAGAATCCGTCTCTTTCGGATTCGTTGATCTGCGAGGAACTATACCGGGCGGATATGCTTGTATGCGTCTCCCAGAAATCATCCCTTTCCGCCAAACGCGTCATCCGGCCGGAGGAACTCTTGACAGAACCGCTGATTCAATATGAGAACCAGTCTATCACAGAAAAATTCTTTAAAGGATACGGAAATCCCAGAATTCTTCTGGAGACCAGCAGTACGGAGCTGTTCCGCCAGATGGTACAGGACGGTGCGGGGTACGGGCTGACCAACCGTCTGGACTGGCAGGAAGACTATTCCTTTGCGGAGAAAAGCAAGCTGTCGGTCATTCCCGTAAGCCACCCGCACGCCGCCATCCGATACCAGCTTCTGTACCGTAAAGAGGACCGGCTGTCCCCATGTCTTGCCGCGTTTTTAACCATTGTCCGAAAACGGTTTGCGCTTCTGGAATCTCATCAGTAGGCAGGTTACAACTTTTTGTTGTATCCCCCCAAAGGGATACTGATATGCAAACCTCCCGCATTTTGATAACATATGGCCATAATTGTTATGTTTTTGACAAACAAAAGAATGGCCGTAACCTCTTTTTCCAACCGTTATTTGTGAGGAAAGCTCCGGGGCTTGCGAGCCAGACGGAGGGAAAAATGAGTACAAAAAAATTAGAAATTCTTAAATGGGCGGCGGTTCTGGGAGTACCGCTCCTTATCTTCTGCATGCCGGAATCCGGGGCTTTCAGTCATCCGATCAAGCTTTTCTTATGCCTTACCGTGTGGGGTGTCATGACATTTGCCATGGAACTTCTGCCCAATATCGTACCGGCCATTGTTCTGCCCGTCGGTTATGTCATGTTGTCGCTCACCGGCTTTGAGACTGTATTCAGACCGTGGACCACCAACATTCCATGGATGGTCCTGGGTGCGTTTATCCTGTCGAATACACTGGAACGTATCGGACTTTTGAAGCGAGTGGCGGTCTGGTGCATTGTGAAAACCGGTGGCACCTACACCGGTATTTTGTGGGGAATCTTCCTGTTTGGCATGATCTCCAACTTAGTCATGCCCGGAGGCTTTGTCCCGGTTACTGCCGCATTTACCTACGGTATCTGCAAGGCGCTCGGCATTCAGAAGTCAAAGGCCGGCGCAGGCATCATGCTGACTGGTGTCTTCTCGACCCTGGTGCCAGGCTACTTCATCTTCGATCCCAGCAATACGGGAGTTTTGATGGGATCTGCGGAACTATCGATCACATACCTGGAATATTTAAAACAGAATCTCATATTCCTGCCGCTCATTCCCCTTCTGGTTTTCATCCTCTCTAAGATGTTCCGGCCGGAACATGCCGTCAGCGGAAAGGCATATTATAAGGAAGAACAGAGAAAACTGGGAAAGATTACCTCCGCTGAAAAGAAGGCGACTGTCATTATCATCTGCCTCTTCCTGTACTTAATCAGCGGCCAGGAAATGATGTTTGGCTTCATCCTGGCCGCGTTCGCAGGCTTTATTCCGGTTATCGGCATTTCCAGGGAAGAAGATTTCCGGACGGTCAATTACCCGTTTCTGTTCTTTATCACAGGCTGTATGACCATCGGTATGGTTGCAACGGAACTGGGCTTCGGCCAGATCCTGGCGGATATGCTCTTCCCGTACCTCTATCAGATGCACGAGACGGTTCTCCTGGGCGCGGTATGGTTTGTGGCTGTGATTGTGAATTTCCTGCTGACGCCGCTGGCCGCCATGGCCTCCCTCGGAGCGCCGCTGGCCCAGCTTGCCCAGACTCTGGGAATCAATCCCCAGCCGGTGCTGTATTCCTTCTTTCAGGGGTTGGATCAGATCCTTCTGCCCTATGAATATGCGCTCTACCTGATCTCATTTTCCTATGGCATGATGTCGTTGAAGGATTTTGTGAAGGGGCTTGCCATGAAAATGGCGGTGGCATTTTTGTATCTGATGGTAATTGGAATTCCATACTGGCATCTGATCGGTCTTCTGTAATCGAAAAGAGGAGGTCCGACGGTCTGTACACACATGACTGATCGTACTTCCTCTTTTTCTGCTTCTCTGCCTTACAGCGTATCGAGTGCTGCTTTCATTCTATTCATGCACGCTTCCACTGTACATCTCTGGGTTGCTGCGTTGATCCGCTCGAACCCCTTGCCTTCAGGTCCGAAAATATAGCCTTCGTCGAATACAATTCCGGCTTTCTGGACCATCAGCTCCTCCAGTTTCTCAGGATCGGAGCAGTACTCATTTAAATCGAGCCATACCAGGTAAGTTCCCTGGCAGTCCATTACCACTGCCTTGGGCAGATTCTCCTTTACAAACGATTCTATGTAACGGATATTTCCATCGATATAGGCCCTGGCCTGATCCAGCCACTCCTCCCCTTCCGTGTAAGCCGCGATGATGGCAGTCAGACCGAAAGGACTGCACATGCCAACGGATAAACGGTTAGAGACCACATCGGTCCACTGCTTCTGATACTCCTTATTAGGAATAATAATGTTGGAAAACTGCATTCCGGCCAGGTTAAAGGTTTTGCTGGGGGCGGTGCAGACGATGATTCTGTCACTGTAGTCCGGCGCAAGCTTTAATAACGGCGTATGGGTGACTCCGATTCTAGTTAAGTCTGCGTGAATTTCATCGGAAATAATCCATTTATCATACTTCTTTGCAATATCGACAATCTTTCTTAATTCATCCTCTCTCCACACACGTCCAACCGGGTTATGAGGACTGCACAGAATCATTCCCTTCGTATTCTCATCGGAGAATTTTCTATCCAGATCATCGAAATCCATCTCATAGGTGCTGCCTTTTCTAACCAGAGGACTATTGACCACTTTCCTGCCGTTGGCTTCCACTTTTCCCGTAAATGGGTGGTAAACTGGCCTCTGAATAATGACTCCATCCCCTTCTTTTGTCAGGAACTGAATCAAAAATGCCAGCGCAGGAACGACACCCGGACTGAAGAATATATCATTTTTGTCAATCTCCCATCCAAACCTTTTCCGGTACCAGCCGGTAACAGCCTCTTTGCAGTCTTCATTTTCATAAACCGTGTAACCGAAAATTCTCTGGTCTATCCGCTCATGAAGGGCACGGATAATGGGTTCTGCACAAGGCAGGTCCATATCTGCGATGGATACCGGAATGGCGTTTTTCCCGGCTTCCTCCGGTATGGTATCGAACTTGCAGCAGTGTGTGCCTCTTCTTTCTACCAGTGTGTCAAAATCATACTTCATATTGCAGCCTCCTGTCATCTGTTGTTATTTACTCACTTATTACTCCGATTCCTTTTTTAATTCATCTTCGTATAAGCCAATTAATATTTAATCTGCTTAACCGTTTATTCTATCATCAGATTAATACATCTCCCGCCGTTTGTCAACAGGAATCTATCTGTGTTTGAATCTAAACCGTTCAGTGCTTGAATCTGCTGGTAAGGCATGGTATGATACATGTAATTCAGAGCATTAACCATTCATTTGAAGCCTTCGAACCGTCACCAGAGAATGGAGGACATACCGATATGATTACCATATTTAATCGAAAAGAACTGGCCATTACCTATTCCATGAATGAGCAGGCACGAATCCGCGATATCTTAACCGCAGAAGGAATTGATTATATCATCGACACCAAAGGAACAGTCATGCGCAATATGGGAGCGCGCGGGCCCGCCATACAGCAGTTTGGCGAGAATATCACTGCCAGCACCGAATACAGAATCTATGTTCTAAAAAAGGACTATGATAAAGCATCGCACTTAATCCATATGTAACAGAGTCGAAAGGGCCGCTGCGAAAGTAAGTATTCTTTCGCAGCGGCCCTCAGTACTACATCATCACGCAATACTGTACTGGCTATCTAATCGGCCCCGCCGTTTCCCGACAGCTGCCGGCTTTCCTCCACGTCCAGCTTAAATGCCCGGTTCAGTTGATTCTGGATTCTGATATACGTCCTCATCTCTTCTTCAGAGATCTCGTCCAGCATATGATACGTCCTTTCATAGCAGGCATTTTCAAAATCTTCGTGCTTTTTATAGATAACTTTCCCTTCATCTGTCAGATAAAGGTTATACTCCCGGTTATTCTTTTCGTTCCGCTCCTGCCTGATCCATTCCTTTTTCTTAAGCTTGCGGATCAGCTGGGAGCAGGCGCTGTTGGTCTTATGAAACTCCCTGGACAGTTCCGAGGCCGTAATTCCCGGCTGGTCTCCGACAGCCTTGATAATCTGAGACTCTGCCTGGTAGAGGATGGTTCCCTGATAATCATGGAGCAGAGAATCGTATTCATCAATCGCGTCGACGCCTTCATCCATTGTTTTTAACAATTCACAAAATAATTCATATCGTTTATCTACGCCCATAGCCCCACTCTCTTCCCTGTTGCTTCCTTTATTGTAAGTGGAAAGACCTGTGTTTGTCAATATGGCCTTGCCCGTGTTTCTGCCTTTACGTATTCCCTCCTCACGGAAGGCCCTGTTCATCCGATACAAACGGTACTGCGATCCCGGCCAGCTTTTCAAACAGCTCCCGGCCCTTTTCTCCGCCTAATCCATAACCGATATGAACCTGCTTCATCCATTTATCCCCCTGCCGGTACTTCATAATCGTTCCATCTGAATAAAAGAGATACGTATCGTAATCGAATTCCGTATAATACACGGTAACACTCAGTTCTTTCGTTGCCTTTGCAAACTCATTCCGGCGCTTATAAACATAGGGCCGGTATTGATACGCCCCCAGTATGTCTGTACAGGGCTGAAGCCGGCTTCCCTCCGCCAGGTATCCCGGCGCCTTCTCTTGACCCTGATTCTGAACGTCTTCCGTATAGGCGAAATAAATTCCATAGAGTTTAGTCCCCCTTCGAAGAAAGGGCTGAGGAAAGGTGGCCGCTATATAGGTCAGAATGATAAGTACTGTACAGAATATAAGGAGAACCTGTTTCTGGGACAGTTTCCGCTTCTGTTTTATCATCTTCATTCACCTCCGTCTGCCAAAACCGATTATCCTTTTCTATCCTTATCATACTACATTTGCAGACTGCGGTTAGAAATTATTTACTAAGTTATTCTTACGATATTCGGAGGGGAAGAGGAGAACCAGGAAAGGGTCCGGCGCGGAGTGCGCATCAGCGTTTTTTCATTATCCTTTTTTATTCCTCACCCCCGGTATCAACCGTCATGCATTTATCCAGAGTCGTTTTATCGATCTCGTTCACATATTTGGAATCCTCTGTCCTCGTATAGTATGTGGTTCCATCCTCGCCGGTATTTCCTACCGCCAGCGTAAATGTCTTCTCTTCTCCGTTCTTCTCATACGTATAGGTCAGCACCGCCTGTGGATGATCCAGCCCGTAGCCTGCCAGCTCTTCGTCCGTAACCTTGTAATTCGCGCAGCTCTTAACCACCAGGCCGCTCAGCGAATCTGCCAGCACATTGAGTGCCGCGTTGTCCGGCAGTTTGTTGTCTTCCGTATCGTCCGAACCGCGGTACCAGGCAATGGTTCCGTCCTCATCCAGTGTCTTCTTCACATAATGTTCGCTGACTCCGTTTTTCTCTATTGTGATCGTCTGGATATCCGTCCCCAGGACAGCCGGGAACTCTTCCAGCGCCATCATATCCTCCAGTCCGTTAGCAGTCTCATCGAACAGGGAGGAACTGATGAGATAAGGCACATTCTGCCCGTCGATAACGGCATAATAGTTTCCGTCGTCCGTCTTATCACCGATGAGAATGGTGGTCGTATCCCCTTCATCTGCCGATACGGTCACCCGCCGCACCGGTGTATCCAGGCCGTATGCGGTCAGATCGTCCCCGCCCTCCAGTTTTCTCACTGCCGGAAGCTTCTTCACCGTTCCTGCCAGTGAATCCATGCGGGTGGTATTTACCGGAAACTGGTCGTCACCGTCATACGTCCAGGAATCGCCATCCTTTGTAAATGCCAGCACATTACCGTCATTATCGTAGGAAACAGCCTTTATTTCAGAGAAATCAGTCATATATATTTTTTCGTTTTCCGCCTGCTGCTGTTCCTTTTCCTTTGTATGTGCCTGATACGCCCCGACACCGGCATAGATAACGCCCAGCGCCGCCACCACCAGACAGCCTGTAAGCAGTCCGTAATTCTTCTTCATTGCCACGCCTCCATTTTTATTTTGCCGCACGGCTAAATAATTACTTTCTATAAACGTCTCCGCTTCAGCCAAACCATAAGGCCCGCCGCCACGGTTATCACCGGAATAACGAGAATAAAGACGATTCCCCACATGCCGCCATGTGTCACCGTGTTGTATGTCACCTCGAGGCTCTTGGACGGTATGGAAACGTTGGTCACATCTTCAAAATTGGCCGTTACCGCGTTCATAAACAGGTCCAGATTCGTAAGATTCGTAAAGGTACTGTTTAATCCGTCATCGATCAGAGAAGGCGTACCGAATACCGTCAGTCTCGCAGTGCCGGAATCCAGTGTTTTCACCGCCGTTGCCCCGAGAATGTAGGTGCCTGGTGTCTGCCCGTTTTCCGTGACAAGCATGCCGCCATCCGTTGTCTCCATAAACGGCTCTACCGTAACCTCATCGGGAAGTGTCTCCAGCTGGCTAAATGCAGCGGACTGAAGGATCAGAGCAGTGCTTTTTCTGTCAATTCCCGTCGTAATCTCACTGCCGGATACGAGAGTCGGGAAAATGTAATAGGGATTATTCTGGTAGTAGCTCTTTGTATCGGCCGCCAGGCCATTTTCCATATTTAGACCGTAGGCGGTCATTACGGCATTCAGATTGGGGCGGTCCTTATCGGAATATCCGGCAATTAAAAGTACATTTCCGCCGCCATCCAGGTAGTCTGTCACCATGGTTTTCTCATCGTCAGCAAGATCACTTGCCGGCGCATTTATCATGAGAAGTTCGCAGTCCTCCGGGATCCCGCCTCCAGTCAGCAAGTTGATGGTATTTACCGTAAGGCCTGACTTTTCCAGCATATCGGAAGTAAGCGTACCTAACGCCGCCTCCCCATGGCCTTCCGTCACATAGATATTTTTCTGCACATCATTTGTTACATAAGAGACAGCGCTGGTAAGCTGGCCCTCTCCGTCGAACTCCGTCTCCTTTGCCTGGCCGTAATAATAGTAAGACATCTGGTCATATTTAATGATATCGCTCATCTGGATCGTTTCTGTTTTTCCATTATCCTCACACATCACCAGAATCGTATTGTTCTCTGCGTTCAGCTGCTTTACCTGATCCGGGTGCAGGACGGAATCCACATTCTCTACCTTAATATGATCCGAAAGATCCGCATACCGGTTAACAAAGCTCGTAATTCTGTCATCCACCGCCGATGGATCTGCCACCACGTAAATCGTTACGTCCTTATCGAGGGATGCGAGAAGCTCCTTCGTCGTATCTCCCACCGTATAAATCTGTGTACCGCTCAAATCCCACTGGCGTACCTTTTCAGGAAGACGGCCTACGATCATATTTAACAGCACGACAGCTGCGATTACGATCACAGAAAGGATCGCCGCGTAGCCGCCCTTTTTTAGTTTTCTTGTCATTTCCAGCCTCCTAGTTTTGAGTAATTAGCTCCATCTGCGTTTTTCCACGGACTGCACGGTCAGAAATACCAGCAGAAAAATAATGCTCGCATAGTAAATAAGACCACCCGCATCAAAAATATAGTTGTTGGCAAAATTCTGAAACACATCCGTAACCGCAATCTTCTCTACAAGATTTACGAGAGCGCGGTCAAACATGCTCTTTTTGGCAACATACGCTCCCACCAGGGCGACGATTCCCGCCGCCTCCAGCACAAACGCCAGAAGGTTATGGCTCGTTACCCGATGAAGGATCACCACGCAAAGTGTCCAGAGAAGCAGGAAGCCCACCAGCGAGCCGGAGGCCGAGGTCGGAAGGAAGTTCACGAGGCTGGGCCATAAAAGCAGCAGCAAAATGACTCCGAAGGTTCCCACCGCCGCAATAATCTGGCTCTCTGTCGTGGACGATATAAACATTCCAATGGCAATGTAAACACAGCCCAGAAGGAAAAACGCCAGAATTGACGCGTAATCCGTCTTTAAGTATGCCGTTCCGTTCATCTTTATTATGAGCGGGCAAAGGCAGGAAATGAGGACCGGAACCGCAAAAACAGTAACCATGGACAGATATTTGGCCAGAACCATTTTCGGTACGGAAACCGGTGCTGTGAGAAGCAGCTGGTCCGTCTTCGTCTTCCTGTCATCTGCAAAGCTTCTCATGGTCAAAACCGGAATGGCGATCATCACGATCGTTACCATGCCGGACAATGTATAGGAAAAATACGGATAACCGCTCATCAGATTGTAAGCCATGAAGTAAATTCCGACAAACAGAACCAGAAACGCGATGAATACATATCCGGTCATGCATTGGAAATACGACTTCAATTCCCTTTTATAAATCGCCGCCATTTATACTTCCTCCTTTTCTGTTTCCGCCGTGAAGTTTTTGTCAGGATCATTTTCCTCTTCTGCTGCGTACAAGGTATTGTCGGAATCATTTTTCTCTTCTGCCGCGTACGAAGCATTGTCGGGATTAGTTTCCTCTGCCGCGTACGAAGCATTGTTGGAATCAATTTCCTCTCCTTCCGCGCCCGAAGCATTGTCCGCAGTCAGTTCCAGGAATACTTCTTCCAGAGATGCCTTTGAAGTATGCATGGATAGAATCGGGATCCTCCGGTCTGCAAACGCAAAGAAAATAGTCTCTCTGATGTCCGTCTGCGGAATGATATTCATGTCTTCGTTTTCTTCACTTTCCTCTCTCTCTTCGCTCTCCTCTCTCTCCGCGTCCTCAGCCCCATCTTCCAGGCACTTCTCTCCCATCAGCTGGAAGCTCACCTTCCTCACGCCTTCCTCGCCGCTCTCGCTCACCGCGATTTCCTCTGCTCCGTCAATCGCTTCGAGAATCTCCCGGATCTCTTCTTCCTGTCCCTTGACGAGCAGTTCCATGCCGGCGGCCCCGGCCATCTGACGCTCCAGATTCTCCGGCGTGTCGCTGGCAATCAGCTTTCCACGGTCTATGATCAGGATGTGGTCGCAGACCGCGCTGACCTCGGAAAGGATGTGGGAGCTTAATATCACTGTGTGTTTTTCTCCCAGTTCCCGGATCATATCCCGGATCTCGATAATCTGTTTTGGATCGAGGCCTACAGTCGGCTCATCTAAAATGATCACAGGAGGCATACCGAGCACCGCCTGGGCCAGCCCGACACGCTGCCTGTAGCCTTTTGACAGATTTCGGATCAGCCTTCCCTGCACGTCTTCCAGCTTCGCCAGCGCCACCACCTCGCCGATGGCACTTTTTCGTTCCTTCTTCGGTATCCGTTTTAATTCCGCTGCAAAATCCAGCTGCTCCATAACCGTCATATCGACATAAAGAGGAGGAAGCTCCGGCAGATAGCCGATACATTTCTTCGCTTCCTCAGGTTCTTCCAGTATGTTGTGTCCGTTAATCAGGACATCTCCCTCCGTAGCACCGATATAACCGGTCATGATGTTCATGGTAGTCGATTTTCCGGCGCCGTTAGGTCCTAAAAAGCCGTAAATCTGACCGTCTTCGATGGTAAAGTTCAGATGATCCACTGCCAGATGGCCGCCGTAATCTTTTACGAGATTCTTTACTTCTATCAACTCGTTCTCCTCCTGAATTCTATATTTACACGGGCGCGGGAAAGGGCCGCTGACATCTGGTACTGCATTGCGCAAATACCGGTGAATTCAGCGCCTGATATCTGCGTCAGGTGTGCGTCTGCAAAGCGACGACGTAGTGGATGCTACGGCTAGCTTTGCAGGCGTGCACATGGCGTAGATAACGGGCGCCGAATTCACTGGTATTTGCGCAATGCAGTGCCAGCCTCACTGCACGCCTCGCATATTCGGTGTTAATACATAGGGTAAAAAATAAATGTGTTGATTCTGTGTTCATATTTTGATGTTTCTGTGATAAAAGTGTGAACCAAAAAAGCAGAGGCAGCTGAAACGCATCCGCGTCCAAGCCTCCTCTGCTTAATAAACACCTTCCAGCGTCATTTCTCCGTGTTTCTCTTCTGAAGCATTACCGTCAGGATAAATTGATTTTCTTTCACCTCATATTCCGTGCTTCACCGGGCGTCTGTATCGGGGAAGAAGCGTTCCTCCAACATCGCGCACAGCGTATGATAGACGGGAAGATGCAGTTCCTGGACGTCGGCTGTCACCTCCGCCGGCACCGCAAGGCATACGTGACTGATTTCCTTTAAGACACCCCCGGCGCTTCCGGTCAGAGAAATGACAGAAAGGCCCTTTGCTTTTGCCACCCTGGCGGCATTTACCACATTTACGGAATTGCCGGAAGTACTGATTGCCGCCAGCACATCACCGCGCCTTCCGTAGCCGTACACCTGCTGGGCAAATACCATTTCCGGGTCTACGTCATTTAAAAAGGCAGTGGACAGGGCGCTGTGCCCTGTCAGCGAGACCGCAGGGAGCGCGCCTTGCAGACGGTTTCCCAGATCTCCCAGCCCATCCTTTTCTGCGTCACTCAGCGGGCGCTTTTTATAGAATCCTTTCATCAGTTCCCCCACAATGTGGTCGGAATCTGCCGCGCTGCCTCCATTTCCACAGACCAGCAGTTTTCCCCCCTGTGAATAAGCGGTTTCCAGCAGGCCATAAGCACGTTCTATCTCCTCTTTCATGCCGCATAAAGCGGGATACCGCTCCAGAAGCCGTTTCAAATGATCCATCCTCTATTCCTCCAGCATGTTAGTCCAGACAGCCTCACCGCCTTTTTTGCCCGGCACCTCCGGCAGCCGCAGAGTCTTAATTTCAAATGGCTGGAAATCCGCCTCTATGGTCTGTCTCAGAACATCAATTGTGAGTTCTGCCTTCACCGACCTGCCGGCCGTCTCATATGCCCGGAGGATCACATCTCCACTGCTGTCATCCGCTTTTTTCAGCACTTCCACAACGATATTTTCCTGATTGACCTCCAGCAGGGAACCGGTCTGCTTAAGGCTTCCCTCATGGTACGTCTCGAACAGGGCTGTTGGCTGGCAGTTCATCATTTTTGCCCGTCTCACGGTCGCCGCGTTTTCCCAGCTTCCGTCATGGGGATAGAGACCGTATGTAAACGTCTGCGTTCCCTGATCGACATAGACATATTCCAGGTTTTCCTGCAGCTGGTATGGCTCATGATGGGTGTAGACCGGACTCCGAAGCACGGTGAGCGCCGCCGTCTTTCCTGCTACGCTGCCTGCAAATTTTCCGTCATTTAAGATGGACAGCCCATTCATGGAAGTCTCCATGCCAGGGTTCGTTCCCTCCAGATCCATCCACATCTGCATCGGGTACTCTTCACCGTCCGGCTCTCTCTGTTCCACCCCATATGGGATTTCCCAGCTGGTCCGTAAGTAGTTCATATTCATTGGGAACTGAAGCTTTAACATAGCCAGTTTTTCATGCCAGTCTACCGTAGTCTTAACCGCAATATAATCCAGATCCTGGAAAACAGAGAAGTCCTGAATCATTCTGGAGACACCGTAGACGCTGGTTACACGGAATAAGCACTTAACAGGACCACTCTCGATCAGACGCACAGAAATGGCTTTAAACCGGCCGATTTCATCGTCAAAAATCCGCACTGCATGTGACCAGGTATCGCTCTCATCCCTGATCACAACCGGGACTGCCGCCGGACCGGAGAAATACTCCGTGCCGTCGCTCTTTTTTAACAACGAGGTAATATATCCTGTTTCCGGATCAAGGGTGAGTTTAAACCACTTATTTTCTGCACTGCACTCCGAAGCAGTCACCTCCGGAAATGTCTCCGCCTTCTCCCTGACTGCAAACCGGTACGTCCTCCAGCCCAGGGAAGGAAGATCCGCCACAAAGCAGATACAGCATCTGCCCTGCAGAGATGCGCTGGACTGCACCAGCTGATAGGGAATCTGGTTCCCTTGCTCGTCCAGCAGCACCGTTCCCTCCTGAAACGTCCAGGATTCTGCCTGTACCTCGGCCTTCGCCTCAAACGCATTCGGATTCACCACGACAAGAGGCTTCATCCCCTCTTCCATCGGAATATTTATCTGCCAGGACAAGGACTGAACAGCACTGTTTAAACCTCTTCCCGCAATGTGAAGCGCATAGCCGTAATCCTCTGCGGCATCCTCATACGACTCCCGCAGGCTGGTACCTGCCAGAATATCATGGAACTGGTTGAACAGCACGCTCTTCCAGGCTTTCCGATACTCCTCTGCCGGATATTTTCCGCCGGCAAGGAGCCCTGCCATCACGGAAACGCGCTCCGCCATAAGCAGGCGCATCTCCGCCTCCCGGTTTAACGCCTTCACTCTCGATTCTGCACTGTAGCAGCCGCTGGAATGATGGAACAGTCCTCCGCAGACCACAGGTAAATCCCTCCCGCTCTTTTTCACGTCCTCAAAATATTCATTAGGGGAAGACAGCTTAAGCACAGGCAGATCGGGTCTGGCATCCATCTGGTGAATACTGTCGATATTTCTCTTTGTAGGACCGCCTCCATGATTGCCGACACCGTAAAAGCACATGATACCGCCTCCGGAATTCTTAATCTCACCGGCGCACCGTCTGACATGTTCTTCAATCTGGTCGGGCCAGGTGCAGTATTCAAAGGGAAGCCGAAACGCATGCACTGACGAACCATCGGCGGACTTCCAGACAAAGGTTTCTCCTGCAATCCCCTTTTCGTGGCGGCCAGGGCGCATGAATACATAACTGTCCATGCCGCATTTCTTAAGGATCTGCGGAAGGTTCCCGTTATGGCCGAAGCTGTCGACATTATAACCGCAGACTGACTTCACACCAAATTTCTCCTCAAAATACCTCTGGCCATAAAGCCCCTGTCTCACAAAGGATTCCCCGCAGGGAGCGTTGCAGTCCGGCTCAGTCCACCAGCCGCCCACGATCACCCATCTGCCCTCCTTCACCCGCATGCAGATCTCCTCAAACATGGCGGGATCATTTTCTTCTACCCACTCATAATAAGCGGCAGAACTGCCGGTAAAGATAAAGTCGTCGTATTCCTTCATCCGGTCCAGTACGGATTTAAAAGTTGCCTTCACCTCCTGCAGTCCCTCCTGCCACCGCCAGAGCCAGACAACATCAATATGAGCATTTCCTATCATGTATAATTTTTTATCTTTCTCCATTCTGATCCCTTTCCTCTTCCCATTCCAGTAAATTCACCGTTTTTATGTTTCTGCCTTCCCGGTCCGTTTTGATGGTCTGTATCTCATAATGCCCGATTTTCAGGGAATACACATTTCCCATGAGGAACAGGTGATAGTCCGAATCTTCTCCCTGCAGTTCCAGAAGCCGTATGATGAAGCCATCGTCATTCTCCGCCTTCTTCACAACCTGCACCGCCACATTATCCCGGTCAGTTGCTGCAAAAGAAGAGAGAAGAGAATTCCGACCGTTCCTGGTAAGCGGCATGTGCGCGCTGTCCATGAGATACTCATAAGAACCGTTCGCTTTCTCTGCAATGCGGTACAGCTCAGATGCAGGAAGCCGCTCCCCGTGAGGCCTTAACAGTAAGTGATACGTCTGTGTTCCGATATCCATATATTCATAGCTCTCAATTTCGTTCTCCCAGTCAGGACTGCTGCCCTGAGCGTAAATAGCACTCCGGGCCACGGTTATCTGTGTTCTGCCCTCTGTCAGATTAAATGCATATTTTCCGTCATTGGCGACAGCGAGTCCACAGCCTCTTTTATCCGCCACATCGAGAAAACGCTGCATACTATATTCCCCGTCATCCGCTTCATGCACTCTCTCCACAATTCCATACGCGGTCTCCGCTCTGGTCGCGATGCAGTCTTCCCCGGTCGGATAGGCAGCCTTTAAGAGTGCGCGCGGCTGCGTAAAGCACAGCCGGTTCTCTACCCGGAGCTCCCGTTCACCGGCTCCCAGAGTATAGAGCTGCTCCAGCCTCGTCCCCTCATAGGTAAGCCTGACCCGGATGGTCTCCCGGATCTTTCCGCTCTCCACCTTGTCGATGGATTCCAGACGGAATGATACGTTTCTGTCCTCGTAACGCCTGCCCTGCAGACCGCCCCACGCGTCCCGCTCGTCCACATACAGCCGGACCGAAGCCGGGCCTTTTAAGGCGTCGTATCCTGTGGTTCTATCCATCAGGACACACAGCATTCCCGTTTTCTTATCAAATTCGGCCCGTAGAAACTGGTTTTCCAGCGTATAGGGATCCGGATTATCAATTTCCATCTTCTGATTAAACCCAAGAGACGGGGCCTCTTTAGAAAGCCGGTATACGGCATAACCGCAGGAGGGAACCGATGCGTAAAAGACGATGCGGCGTCTGCCTCCCAGCACCGTATGGCGGACTTTGGCCGCAGTATGAATTCTCTGGTACGGAACCTCATTACCAAAAGGATCTGACACCTTAAGAGGGCTCTGGCAAAACCATTCCAGTTCCACCTCCACGCAGTCGGAAAAGTCTTTGCCATAAGGATTGAACAGGAACAACGGATATCCCACGCCGCTGGTATCCAGACTGTTTACGATTCTCTGCTTCGCCGTCTCTCTGATGAAAGCGGCTTTTGCGCATACCGCCGAAAGCTGCATCACCGCTTCCTCCCGCGCCGGCTTAATGGTGGTGCCGCCCATGGTGTCATGAAACTCATTGAAATGCAGCGTGTTCCACAGCTCCTCTATCTTTGTAGTTTCTTCCGGCCATTCCCCTGTCTGCGCAGCCGCCATGGCCAGATATGTGTCGGCCGCTATGAGCCGGCCCTCCGCAAGGCGGTTCAGACGCTTAAATTCCGAATCATTGGAATAGCAGCCCTCATTTATTCGTTCAAACGGTCCCTTTCTCACAGGCAGTTCCCAGTCCCTGATATCTTTCAGAAACTCCCCAAAGGAAGAAAAATGCAGATCCGCTCCGTCAAAGTCCTCCGTCTGTTCACGGATCGTCTCGATATTCTCGATCGTCGGTCCTCCCCCGTGATTTCCAACGCCATAGCAGCAGACCATTCTGTCGTATCCCTTTGTTCGTTTCAGCGTATCATCTATATTTTTCAGGGTAGGCTCTCTGAACCAGGTGGAGTACTCCGCTGGGAGACATATGGCATTCACACTGCTTCCATCCGGACTTTCCCACCGAAAAACCGGGGTATTCAGCCTGGGGCGCATGAACACATAGGAATCCATGCCGCTTTTCCTCAATATCTGCGGAAGGTTTCCGCTGTGGCCAAAGCTGTCTACATTGGAGCCAATCCGGCAGATTTCCCCGAAACGGTCTTTTAAATAGCGCTGGCCGTACAGGCCATGGCGGGCAAACGCTTCTCCGCAGGGCAGAAGACAGTCCGGCTCAATAAACCAGCCTCCGGTTATCTCCCACCTGCCCTCCAGAACCCGCTGCCTGATCTCCTTCAATAAATCGGGCAGCAGCTTTTCAATCCACTGAAAGAAAGCTGTGGACGTGGAGGTAAATTTGTATTCCTCAAACTCCCGCATTCTGTCCAGTGCAGACTGATACGTAGCCTTTACCTCCTGCATCCCCTCCTCCCACTCCCAGAACCACACCGGATCAATATGGGAATTTCCTATCATATAGAGCTGTTTTTTCTCCATCACGCCTCCGTACACACTCACCATGTTTTTTCTGTTCTGTCGAAAGTCCCTTCTTTTACGGCTTTCCGTCCCATCTCCGCAGATTTGCGGATCGCCAGACAGCGAACCGTGCTCAACTGCTCCAGGCCTTTTATCCCCTCTTCCGCTCCCAGCCCGGCTAACGCCCGGTAAAGCAGGAGCAGCAGTGTCTGAAGACGTTCCGCCAGCAGCGATACCTGATTTTCTTCCCGCAGCGCTTCTTCAAATTCAGGCAGTTCCGTCAGTTTCCTCAGCAGAGGGATGAATTCCGTACGGCCGCTTCTCTCGGCCGCATAGGCAAAGCATTCCAGATAGGAATACGTCCCTTTTCTGATATCCATGTAATCCCGTTCTTCCTTTTTCAGCGCTTCAAACACCAGGCAAAATGGTTCCATGGAAAATCCAGTCCCCCATGACAGCAGATTTAAGTCATATACAAGCTCCGGCATTACCCCATGATCCGGCAGAAGCTGTGCACACATCACAGATCCTTCTCTCATCGGCAGACAGGGAGCAGTCTCCTTTATCTTTCTCATAATAGTCTGCTGAATCTCTTCCATATCATCCCCGCAGCCATGAAACAGAGCCATCCGTTTCAGAGCCGCCAGTGTTTCACGGTTCCGCCCGTTTTCCTTCTCTTCCAGTTCCTGTATCCGCTTCCGGATACAGGGCAGTACCCTATCACTCTCACCGCACGCAAGAGCCAGAAGAGGACTTATCTCCGTCTCTTCATACGTAAATGGAACATCAATCCAGTGTGTGCGGCTGTCTCCCGTTACCTGTTCCGCATAAAATGTAAAGTCAGGATTGTCTCCGCCGTCACATGGATACCGGAGTTTCCCGGGAAGAGTCAGCTTGTCTCCCGTCGTCTCCCTGATCCATTCTCTCCTCTGCGGAGTGGGGAGCTCTTCAATCAGACAGCCTTCAAATACCGCCCTGGCCGCAAGCAGCCCCAATACCGCCCCCTGATGCATCAGGTCCGGCTGCATACGCAGCCCGGGAAAAGCGTTGTGAGTAGCGGAGACTGCCTTTCCCGCCACGTACAAGCCCTCCAGGACAAAACCCTCCAGGTGCATCGGGATCAGCGCCCTTAAGGGAAGCTGCATTTTCACCTGAGGCGGAAGGTAGCCGCAGTATACCATATCTGCATCCAGCTTTCCTTTTGGATCAAAGTTGGAAAAGAAGGTGCAGATACCGTCGTCATACGTCCGGAACATGCATAAATCCCGCAGATCGATTACTTTTTCCCCTATGATATGGCGGCTCTCACGCATACTCACATAAGCCCCATGGTCAAACATCCCTTCCCCTCTCAGCCTTCCAAGAACGGTAAACCGTGTCATGTCCTCCGGGTCAGCTGCCATCACCATAGACGAAAAATTATTCCGGTATCCGTCTGTTCCCGTGTATTGAGCCAGAGAAGCCCAATAAGTAAAACAGTCACGGCCGGAGCCGTAGACCGTCTTCGCTCCGGCATAATACGCCAGATCCCCATCACCGGTCGCATCGATGACCAGCGCCCCACACAGAGTCTGTTTTCCCGCATGCCCCGCGGTTTTTACGCCGCATACGCGTTTCCCCTCTTTCACCACATCATAGACAATCTGCCCGAATACCACGGCCACACCAGCGTCAAGACACAGCTTCAGCAGTACGTATCCCCTGACTCCCGCATGAAAATCGTCATACTCACTCCACAGCCCTGGTCCTCTCCTGATTCCAAGCTTACGCTCGATCCGGTCCGTCTCCCGATCAATTTCTTCCATATCTCTGTAACGGTTTCCAAACCAGTAGGTACTGACGCCTCCTAATGTGGAGGTTCCTCCCAGGTCGTACTGCGGTTCGATCAGAACCGTCTCTGCACCGCCCCGGGCGGCATACAGGGCCGCCATGGCTCCGGCAGTGCCGCCTCCTGCTATGATCACGTCAAAATGTGTCCTTGTCAGCTTTGTACTGGCAAGGAAGCCGTCTCCCGCCCGCAAAGCAAACCGCCCCAGATTGAGCGCCGGATTTTCCGCCTTTGACCGTCCAAAGGCCTGGAGCAGTTCTCTTCGTCCGGCGAGCAGATTCTCCGCTTCCGTTTTCGCCGGATTCCAGCGAAACGGCGCCTTCAGGATTCGGTTTTCACCGGTAGTCTCATCGGTTATCCAGGCGGCATAAGCGGTCTTTTCCGAATCCTTCGCCAGTCCATAGGCCTCATGATATTGGCACCGGACTCCATACAGCCCTCCCTTGGAGGCAAACCTTACCTCGATGCCCTCCTTCTCCACAGGGACCGCATCCACAAAATATAATCCGTATAAGAAGGCCGCTCCCTGTTCGCGGCATAACTGCTCCAGATACTTTTTATATCCATCCGGATGCAGATAACCGTTCTCCCACAGCGAATCCTGGAAAAATGCCCTCCATTCCGCCCTGCTTTCACAGTTTAAAAAACTGCCTATATCTGCGGCCAGAAACGTCTCCTCCACCGCCAGCAGAACCGCTTTTCCCTGTTGTGCCAGACATACAGACCGTTTTACCGCCTCCAGCGTATTGCCGGTTATCAGATAGGTGGTCTCTCTCCACCGATTAGCAGACATTTAGATCCAGTATCTTCTCCACGCCCTCATGGTCCAGATAGGTGATCACAAAGGAATGATCCTTAAGGTTCGCCTTTAAGTCCGCCCGGTACTGCCCCTCCTTCCAGGAAATCCACAGATGCTCGTCCGGTGCATCGTGAACCGTCATCTCTCCGTCAAACACGGGATATTCATTTCGGAACTGCATCATTACACACAGATTCTTTACGACCGGCTTCTCCACCAGCCGGTCAATCTCTTCTATTGTATAATTATGTCTGCTGATGTTCCGGTCATAGTTGGTTCGCTCCATCAGCTCATAATCATTTTCCCCTGCCAGAAGCCCCATATAGTAAACCTGAGGAATCCCCGGTGTAAAAAACTGAATTGCCCGGGACAAAAGGTAGCTGTCATCCCGCTCCCCCACCGCTGAATAGTAGGAGCAGTTAATCTGATACACCACCTTTTCGCCGCTATTTCCGCTGCTGTAATCCCATTTAAAATTAGCCCCATACTGTTCAGTCTGACGGACCACGGCCTGAAGCTCCTCCGGGGAGAGTAAATCCACGACATCCACGGTTCCCAGCCCGTCATGGGTATCCAGCGTCGTCTGCTGATTTCTGGGACAGATGGAAAGCCAGTGCCTGAGTCTGGCGCTGCTGCCTGAAAAGAGAGTATGGAGCACCATGACTGGCAGGACAAAATCGTAAACTGCATAGCCATGTTCTGCAATTTTAAGCTGCACGGTATAATGGTCATGAATCTCCGGCAGCATGGGGATCCCCTTCTCATCCAGAACACGCTGAATCCGATCCATCATCTCCCATATCTCAGGCTCCAGGAAAAAGCAGGTGGTTCCCACCTTTTTCGTGGCAAAGGCAAATGCGTCCAGCCGCAGCTGGGAGAGCCCCTGGTCCATCAGAAAACGCAGCGTGCTTTCCACGTAATTCCAGGCCGCTTCGTTTTGCAGATCCAGATCCATCTGTTCCTCATCAAAGGTACACCAGATCTTTTCCGTGGTCCCGTCCCGAAATGTGATTTCTTCACAGGGTGCGCACGGCTTCCGTTTATTGAGTAAGTCCACTTCTGCCTCCGTTGGCTCCCCGCCCGGCCAGAACTTACAGAAACGCAGAAACATATCCGCATATTCCGATTCGTCATGTTTTTCAACAAAATTAAGAAATTCCGGACTTCTCCTGGACAGATGGTTGATCATGAAGTCAAACATCAATTCGTAATCACCGGCAATATCCTTTATGTCCTCCCAGGTACCAAAGGCTTTATCCACCTCCCGGTAATTGATCGGTGCGAATCCCCGGTCTCCGGAGGAAGGGAAGAAGGGCAGAATATGAATGGAATGAATCTCCCTTCTGAAATACCGGTCTATCACTCCCTTCATCTCTTTTAAGTTCTTACCGAAGCTGTCGGCGTATGTAATCAGCATAATTTTATTTTTCATCGTATCATTTCCTTATCTGTAAAAGTCATCGTAGGCTTTCATTCCTACCGAAACAGCCGCGTAGTCCCCAATCATCTCTCCCAGGGTGGCCGGTACAATCTTGCAGACTCTTCCCGAGGCGGCCAGAGCTTCTCTGGCGATCACAGCCTGCATTCCCGGCTCAAGGGCCTCCTTCTGTCTGGCGTAAATACTGCCCAGTACGATCATATCCGGATTTAAAATATCGATCAGGATAGAAATGCCTCTCCCTAAATACTCCGCCACGATATCAAATATCTCCCTGGCCGTGGCATCACCTTCCTCCAGTGCCCTGCCGATTTTCTTACAGTCCACTTCAGACAGCCTGTCCATTGATTTGCAGAAGGAGGGGACAATGCCATGTTCCAGGGCTTCCTTCGCCTTCATTCTTCCTAAATTGGCGATTCCTCCGCCGCTGCAAAAGCCCTCAAAGGAACCATTTTTTCCATACCCATAGGGCCCGTCCTTTTCCAGCCGGATATGCCCCACCTCGCCCGCCATACAGGTGGATCCCTGATACAACTGGCCATTTAAGATCATACCCGCTCCCATTCCGGTTCCAAAGGTTAAAAACACCATATTTTTCGTCCCTTTTCCCGCACCAAGCCTCCACTCTGCCAGCGCACACGCATCCGCGTCGTTCTGCAGCATAACCGGAACGCGGAATGCGTTTTGTAAGGGTGTAAAAATATCTGCGTTATCCCATTTGGGCAAATTAGGAGGCGCCATGATGACTCCTTTTTCCGCGTCCAGCGGCCCTCCGCACGAAATACCGATGGAACAGAGCCGCCAGTCCGGATTCGTTTTTAACTGTGTCTGGATAATTCCGATGTACTCTTCAAAAGCTGACCTGTAATCATCTGTCTTCGTAGGCCTTTTCACCTTATCCAGGATCTCGATTCCTCCGTCCGCATAACGGGCAAAGGAGACGGCGCTCTTCGTTCCTCCAATATCAATTCCTGCAATTATCTGCATTCTGCTCCCCCCTCAATGACCGCGCGGCGGACGTACAGCGCCGCGCCGGACGCCGCCTCTTCTTCCCGATCCGTAAAAATAACCGGCAAACCGAATACACGTTCCACATCTTCCCTCAAAAGCGTATTTTTCCGAATCCCATTGCCGGACGCTACAATCTGCGTCTTCCCCACACATACCATGTCCGGAAATGTGCTGTATAGGGAGAACAGCTCACGGGCCATACCCGCCGTAAAGCTGCGGATGAAGTCTTCCGGATGGAAATTATCCGGGTTTAACCCGTAGATTCCCGCTACCTGCCCCGATTCCGTCTCTTTCCTGCTTCCATAAAGAGTCGGTACCGCGCGCAGTCCGGTCTCTTTTTTCTTCACCGCCAGGTGTTCCATCATCTTGTAGGTATCGGTCTTCTGTCCCGTAAATTTCTCGCAGACTTCCGCAAAAAATGCAGCCAGACGCTCGTACACTTTTCCTCCATTTAAAGAGGCACCCACATATAAATATCCGTCTCCAATCCAGGGGCGTATATCATTTCCCGCTATAGGATTAAATTCTCTGCTGTAAACGGACACCTGAGAGCCGGTTCCCACATTGATGCTGACGCTATGCTCCTGATCCCTGACAGCCCCCAGGAAGCTGGCCTGATTGTCCCCTACCGCATAAAGCACCGGAACCGATTCTGGCACAGCACGACCCCCGCCCGGCAAATCCGTCTCACTCTCCACTTTCATAGATCCGGCAGTCAGATCTTTCGCCCCTGCAACAACGGGATAATAGGAAATATCCACGCCGGCTGCTGCAAGTTTTTCCAGCTCAAACCGGCCGTCCTCCAGGTGACAGCCACCGAAGCTGGCCGCCATCGTCTTATGAACGACCGCCTTTCGGCTTCCGGTTAATTGCATGGCCAGATAATCTCCAATCCCAACAAATGCGGCCGCGTTATCCGGAATCCGTCCGGTCTCCTGAAGGTAAAAATGTGTGACACTCCCATACCCCGTATAAAAGGGCAGTCCCACCTTCTTCGTCAGATAACGGGCATAGGTCAGGCCATCACGGTACTCCTTATTCCCGTCTTCATTTTTCCAGGTGTAAAGCGGGGTTGCCGCCTTCCCCATACTGTCTGTATACAAAATACCATGCATCTGACTGGATATTCCCACTCCGGCCAGCGTCATATCTTTTCTTGTTCCACGTTCCCCGGTCCACAGCTTTAATTCCATCATCAATTCTTTATATAACTCTTTTACCACCGATACAATTCTATCCGGATCCTGAAGATAGCTTCCTGTATTTACAAAGGAATTAGGTGCACTTACACTCCTCATTATTTTATCTTCTGTCAGATCATAGAGAACCGCACAGATCGAAGTGGTCCCTATATCAATTCCCAAAGATATCATCACACAACCTCACCTTTCCCATACCACTCTATCTCCACCAGGCAGTCCACTTTTTCACACTGAACAGTCCAGAGCATCCCGCCCCGGCAGACCGCCTCACATTCCCTGCCGTCAATCCGCACCCGGTACGGTCCCTGATCCGCTGCAAAGCCAAGCGTGCCGGCCTCACAAACGAGCGCAGTCACACGGCATTCCTCTTCGCGCAGGATTCGGAGGCCGCCACAGGAAATATACTTTTCCAGTATTCCGATCAGCCTGCCCCGGCCGCAGTCCGGAACGAGCAGGAACAGATTCGCCCCGCCTTCCGGCAGCAAAAAGCTTATCCCGGCATCTCCCAGTCTGCATACCGTCCTCGCTTTATAATCGTATACCAGCCAGTTTCGTCCAGAAAGTGCCGGAATGTCAGTCTTATCAAGCTTCCCCTGGCAGATTTCTTCTTTTCCGCAGATATGGAAGGCGCCAATCACATAGTTTTCTCCGTACCGGTTAAATATCTTAAGCGGCCGCAGCGTGTCTGCCGGGTTTTCAAACAGACAGTCCGTCGTAGGCATCCCCACGTCCTCACACCGGATCACACGCCCTGCTCCTGTGATAAGGGGCCGGATATAGTCCGGATCCGTCTCTCCCACCCGGTCGCTCACATAGACCGGGCCTCCGCTTACCGCGCGGAGAATGGAATTCTGCCAGTTTTCCTCATGGCTGCTGAAAAACATATCCCAGTCTCCCCAGAAAAACTGACCCTGAAGAAGTGAATTATAGCTGTTCTGTACCGCGTGTTCCCGGAAACCGTGAAGTACCTCCGGGACGAAGTCGTCGCTGCTTCTGGCTACGGCGCTGCTGGGACGGTTCCACATATCCTCACAGGCCATCCCCATACAGTTGATGATACAGTTGTCAAAATAAAGCGCCGCCGATGCGTTCAGCCCTTTCTGAATCTCCCGGGAGGCATGTCCATACGTCTCTAACCCTTTGTAAGCCAGCGAGACTGCACTTTGTCCGTCCACCTTTACAAAATCAATGCCGCAGTGGTTCTTTAAATACTCATGCCACGTTTCAAAAAAGGTAAATGCCTTTCCGGCATCCGGTTCCGGAAGAATCCGCCCATCCGGCACCCTCCTGGAACCTATCTTCAGTTTCCGGACGGCCGGAGAACCGCTGGCCAGACCGTTCCAATAGCCCATGACGGCGTGCCAGACACCCACGCTGTCCACCTTCCAGATTTTCTTCAGCTCCTTTACACAGCCTTTCAAGCCCTCCGGAAAACGCTCTTTATCTGCGTCCAAATCAAACAGCACCTTTTTATCGTAATCTGCGTCAAGCCACCCATCGTCAATCAGCACCCACTTCACCGGAAGCTGCTTCGTCTGGAACTCTCTCATTTTTTTCATCACGCCTTCATGAGAGACCTTGTGGTAAAAGGCATCCCAGGTGCACCAGCCAAAGGAATCCAGTTTTTCTGGAAACCTCCTGTTTTTTCGGAACATGGAAGCTCTCCCCAGCCTGTTAAGAGCCGCCTTAACCGCTCTCTCACAGCAGAGATACGGGTCAGTTCCTCCGGCAAGCACCATACTTAAGTCTTCCATGCGGTTTCTGTTTCCCGCATTTGACGCCATGCGGACTGACAAACGGTTCTCGGACCAGGAATGATCTCCCTCGTGTGATTCCTCCCCACATAAATCCGTCCGGCAATTCTCCCCGCATACGGAAAGAATGACGAAATACGTGGCTCCATTCTGAAACAGAAGGAGCTGCGTCCTGTCCGGAAGCGATCTTATGTCCGAAAAAAAAGCGGGTCTGACCCACCAGTCCTTATGCTGATAGACGGCAAGGAAACGTTCCGTCTCTGGAAGCTCCATATGGTATACAAAGCCTTCCTGGGGATCAAAATATGTCTGTGGTCCAAAACAGGGCTCCCTCGTCTCCTTTTCCGCCCGCACCGTAATAAGCACCGTATCTTCCGCTGCTGTCTCCTGCAGTTCTCCCGCCGTCCCTTCCTCTGGAGAAAGAGACAGCAGAAAAACTACTCTGTCATCCCAAATCACTTCTATCTGATCACACTGAGTTATTTTTCTGCTGCTAAACATAGAACCCCTTTTTTCTTCTTTTTCTCTTTTTAATGGAACACTTCGTTCACAAACTGATTGAAGAAGTGATCCGTCACAATCTCGCCGGCTCCAATGACACCTGCATTTTCCCTTAATACGGATACCGCCATAAAGTTTTCCTTTGCTCCCTTCACCTTCCTCTGATTCGCCACATCCTGGACAATATTAAAATACATGGGATACTTCTGTATCAGGATTCCGCCCAGAATAATCATCTCGGGATCAAAGGTATTGATCAGATTGCTGACCGCCACTCCGACATAGAAAGCGGAGCGGTTTAAGATGGAAATGGTGAGCAGATCCTTTTTGTCCGTCATCTCAAACACATCTTCAATCGTCAGGGAATTCCTCTTATGGTAAAGCGGGTGGTCCTTCTGATTCTCAAGCTGTTCTCCCAGCATCCGCAGTACAGCAATGCCGGAGCTCATGGCCTCCAGGCATCCGCGGTTCCCGCAGTTGCAGAGCGGACCGTTTAAATCAATGGTGATATGGCCGAACTCACCGGCGATACAGTTGGCGCCTACGTTCAGCTTTCCATCGATAATGATACCGCTGCCGATTCCCATATCCACTTCCACATATGCGAGATTGGAGCAGTCCCGGTTATTTCTGTACCAGTACTCGGCAAATGCGATTACATTCGTATCTTTATTCAGAAAGACGGGAAAACCGGTTCTTCCCTCCAGCGTTTCCTTCAAAGGAAGGTAATCCAGCATCGGCATATTGGGCGGAGTCAGGATTACGCCGCTTTCACAGTCCAAGGGACCTGGAGCGCCTACACCAATCCCCAGAATATCGTCCCGCTTTACACCGGATTTTTCTATCACTCTGTTCACAGCCTCAACCAGCATGGTCACAAAATCGTTCTGATTCTCAAATTCCTTATCCATGGAATACCGCTCGATGGCCAGAATCTGCCCCCGCAGATTTAAGAGGGCAATACCGGTAATAAATTTATTGATATGGATGCCTATGGTGTAGCGGTAATTCTCATTGATCACATAGGATACTGCTTTTCTGCCCATGCCGCCCGATTCCATCTGTCCGTCACGGATGAGATTCAGTTCCTGGAGCTCTGCCAGGATCTTCTTGATCGCCATAAACGTCAGGCCGGTAACGCTGGCGAGTCCTGCCTTCGTAGCCGTGCCGTTCCTTCTGATGTAACCCAGCACTGTTCTTCTGTTAAAATTCTTGAGCTGTACCTGATTATTCTGGTTTGCCATATTTCTTCCTTTTCCTTTTTCATTTGTCTGAATTTCATAGTACCATTATACTTCAGGGCAAATGATATTTCAATTCGCCAAAGGCTTCAACAGAGTGAACAGCATCAATAAACTAACCTTTTACCGCTCCGCCAATATTCATGCCATCTGTAAAGTATCTCTGCAGGCACATGAAAACGACAATAATCGGAAGTAAAACAATACAGGAAGCCGCCATTAAGTAGTTCCACTGGGTATTGGACTGGCTCACAAATATCTTAAGCCCCAGCTGCAAGGTGAAAGTCTTCGTATCCATCAAGTACAGCAGCGGCTTCAAAAAGTCATTCCAGCTCCAGTTAAAGGAGAGTACTACCACTGTCATGATTGCAGGCTTGGCCATAGGAAGCATGATGCTTCTCCAGATCCGGAAATGGGAGGCGCCGTCGATCTGCGCCGACTCAATGACCGAGTTGGGAATCCCCGCGTAAAACTGCCGGAGCATAAAGATAAAATATGCTGATCCCATAAACTGCGGTACAATAAGCGGCAGATACGTGCCGACCCATCCCAGCTTCGCATACAGGACATACTGGGGGATCATCGTCACAAATTCCGGAATCATCATCGTCGCCAGTATAATGGAGAACATGATGTTTCTGCCTGGAAACCGTATCTTTGCGAATCCGTAGGCTACCAGAGAATTAGCGAGAACACCGCCAAGAATGGCAAATGCCGCCACAAATACGGAATTGAAAAACCAACGGGTAAATTCCGCGCTTACCCAGGCATCCTTAAAGTTGCTCCATATTGGCTCGTGGGGATACCACGTAATCGGATACGTAAATATCTCATCCATGCTCTTTAAGGCGGTGGACACCATAAACCACAGGGGCATGAGCACCGTCAGGGACGCGGCCGCCAGAAGAATGAAACAGATCACATTGACGATTGTCTTTTTCCTGCGTCTGCTGGTCAGTCCGCCCCTTTTTCCTGTTTTCGTATCAGCAGCCATTACGTCTCACCTTCTTCCGTATGTACCCAGTATTTTGATGCAATCAGATTGACCACAGTTATCGACATAACAATCAGGAGCAAAAACCATGCCATCGCCGACGCATATCCCATGTCGTAATGGGTAAATGCCTCCTGATAAATATGCAGATTATAGAACAGAAGGGAACCTGCCGGATCTCCCTTTCCGTTCTTGCTCATGACCAGCGCCTCCTGGAATACCTGAAATGCACCCGTCATATTGGTGATGATGTCAAAAAAGATAATTGGTGAAATCTGCGGCAGTGTAATCTTGCGGAATTTCTGTAAAAAAGAGGCGCCGTCAATATCGGCCGCTTCATACAAATCCTTGGAAACCGAATTCATAGAAGATAAGTATAACAGCATGCTGGTTCCCAGCGCCCATACCCGCATCATAACCAAAGACGGTTTCGTCCAGGCCGGATCGGAGAGCCAGGAAGGCCCTTCGATCCCCACCAGCCGCAGCACGGAATTGATCAGTCCGCTCTGAGGCGCCAGCAGCTGCATCCAGAGCTGATATACCGCCACACCAGAAAGTACGGTAGGCAGGTAAAAAAGCATCCGAAACAGCGGTGTACCCTTTACCTTCTGGTTCAGCAGCGTCGCAAGAAAAATCGCACAGATACAGGAGCTGGGCACTGCCAGCGCCACGTAGTAAAGTGTATTTCCCAATGACTTCCAGAATACAGGATCCTTTGTAAACATCTTTATGTAATTGGAAAGCCCAATAAAGTCCATTCTGGAAGTCATATTATAATTAGTAAATGATGCATACAGCGAAAAAAGCAATGGTCCTCCTGTCAGACAGAGGAAGCCTATCAGCCACGGACTGATAAACAGCCAGCCCGCTCGCGCCTCTCTGCTTTCACGCTTCGTCATGGTGTGTTTTATCTTTGTCATTTGACACCCCCTGTGTCTTCCCCTGTCTCCGTGACAGAAAGTTACCAGCGCCGTTATTTGCTGTCCTGAACCAACTGTTCAACTGAAGCCTGAGCCTCGTCAAGTGCCTCCTGCGGTGTCTTGTTACCCAGAATGATCTCATCCAGATACGGAAGCACGATGTCAGAGGCGCCTGGTGCAGTCAGACGGTCCTGAGTAACGACTGTGGTCGGCATGGCCTCCAGTGCCATCTTAAATACAGGGATCTCCATCAGGGACGGATCCTGTGATGCTTCAATATTTGCTACGGTATCGTAAACTTCAGATGCCCAGTAAATCTGTGACTCCTTGCTGGTGATGAATTTTACGAATTCCCACGAACCTTCTGTATCCTTGGCTCCATAAGGGATCTCAACCGAGAAACCGCCGCCCCAGGAATACTGTTCGCCGCCTTCTTCCAGTGCAGGAAGCAGGGCCACACCGTAATTCTTATCCGGTGCGTAGTCGCGTACCTTTGTAAATTCGGTCGGTGTATTCACCCACATCGCCACTTTGCCGGCGACGAAAGGATTCGTCATACCATTACCAAATTCAGCCGAAAAACTGTCCAGTTCTTTCTTTCCATAATACTGGTAAAAATCATTATAAATATTCTCAAACATCTTTACCTTTTCGGGTGTGTTCACGTAGACATTGCCGTCTGCGTCTGTATAATCTTTTCCGTCAGCGGTAAATGCCCATGCATTCCACTCCAGGGTTCCCGGGAAGAATCCAAGGCGCTCATAGGAACCGTTGTCCTTTTTCACATCCAACTTCCTGGCATACTCCACAAGCTGCGCCCATGTTTCCGGCGGTGCTTCCGGATCCAGTCCCGCCTCCGCAAATGCATCCTTGTCATAGTAAAGAATTCTGGTATCTGTTACGTAAGGCAGTCCATAGGCATGTCCATCATACATCATGGCATCCATCAGCTGGGGATAAAACTGGTCTGTAAAACCGTCGCCCTCTTTTGCAATCAGATCTGTCAAGTCCGTCGCCTGCTTCGCTTCCGCCCTGTGCGTAACGGTTCGGATATCCTGAATAATCACGTCAGGCGGATTCCCTGCTGCAGTGGCTGCCAATGCCTTTGTCCACACATCTCCCCATGGATAGTTGACATGCACCACCTCATATGTATCCTGAGACTCATTAAAGTTCTGACAGAGCTGTTCAATTACGTATTTATACTGACCATCTCCCCACCAGTCCCATATTTCCAGTTTAACGCGATCCCCCGACGCCTCTTTTGACGTGCCTTCCTCTTTCATTCCCTCTGCCTGGGCCGTCGTATCCGCGGCTCCATTGGTGCTCGCGTTTTCAGCCGGCTGGCTCTTGCATGCGGTCAGACTCATGATCCCAAGTGCTGTGGCGATTGATAATCCGATCAGTTTTTTTCTCATGCCTTTCTCCTCCATTAAATTAAGTTTAATTTTTACTCCTTAGAAGTTCCAATACTCTTCCTGCTTTTTAATATACGCTTCTTACATGGCATTGTCAACATTATTTATTAAATTAAGTTTAATATCTAGTTTTTCATTATTTTGAACAAAACCAACAAATATATTTTGTAAAATCTGCATAATACAACGTCATTGACTATATCAAAAAATATTTTTATCATTTTTTACTTTTGCTGTTATTTTTGCTTTTATAGTTATTATATTTTATTTAACTATTTTGTTTCTATCAATCATTCAACAGGCTGTTTCCATTTTTTATAGCCTAAATGTTGTCAATGACGAAAATACTATACTTAATGATACCGTCCTCGTCTTCGGTCAAATATTACAAATTATCGCTTCTAAAATCCTTTGGGGAAATTTAATTATTATATTTTAGAAATGCAAGGAGGAAATGAAGAAATATTTTATATGTTTGTCCGACCACCTCGCTAAGGCGGTCGGACAAACAAGCAATCTGGATATATTGAATCTTATCCTTTAAAGTTTTAGATATGGTATTTTACGAAAGTTCTTGAATTATTTTAAACCTCACGCCACTAAAGCAGCGTGATTCCTGCTTCTGCGACTTCGCATCCTCTGTCTCCACAGGCGTACTTCCCGGCGTTCCGACGGTACTTCTTTTTTCTATTCTATGCCGCTTTCAGTATCCTTAATCCCTCCTTAAGGATGTTCTTGTCTTCTATCATAAATAGAAATCAAAACATTCATAATAATAAGATACGCAGTATCTATCAGTCCCCTCTTCCCCCTAAAAAAACCGCCGTCCCATCTGATCCCCTCATCCGGTACGGCAGCTCATCTCACTGGTTCACAAACCCATTTCCTTTGATCCCAGTTTATTATTCTTTTCCCTCAGACATCCTCTTCCAACTATTTCAATTCCTCCAGCGTATCCGTAATCAGCTTATCCATATCTTCCGCATACTGGTCCACCGTCAGCTGGCCGGCCAGCACCTCGATCAGCTTATCTCTCAAATCATTCTGAATCGCCCCGGTAAATGCCTGGTAGCCCCACTCTGCACCCGGCTGCGGTCCTGTAGCTGCCAGCTCCTGAGAGAAGATCGTGAAGAATTCTTTTCCGTATTCATAGTCCAGGCTCTCATTGCCCTTAACCTGAGATAAGTAGCTGTTTTCCACGCAGTACTGCGCATTGTTCTCCGCCTTGGAAATCCATTCAATGAATTCCGCAGCTTCCTTTTCCACACCGGTATTCTGGAAAGCAGCCAGGTACTTGCCGCCCGGTACGGAGGAACGGATCGCTTCCTTTGGCAGATAGGTGACGCCCCAGTCGAAGTCCGTAATCTCTTCCTTATAGTTTGCAATCATCCAGCTTCCTGCAAAATGCATGGCCACCTGACCGGTACGGAACAGGTTGTTGGGATTTTCCGAGCCCAGCCATACAGAAGTCGGGATAATTCCCTCGTCGTGCAGATCCTTAAAGAAGCTTACCGCCCTCTTCGTCTCATCTGTATTGAAATTCGACGCCGTCAAATCGCTGTTTAACATGCTGCCTCCAGCCTCGTACAGCAGAGTGGTGAAACGCTGCGGAGACTTGTCATAGACCAGTCCGTATTTACAGTCGCTCTTATCCATCACGGTCTTCATGGCTTCCTTCCATTCATCCCAGGTCCAGATCTCATCCTCTGACTGCGGTACAGCCACACCTGCTTTTTCAAATGCTGTCTTGTTATAAATTAATCCATTGGCCGTTACATCCATGGGCGCCGCCAGGATTTTTCCGTCAAATATAAACTTTAACCCCTCGCCAAAGCTGTTCTGGAACGCATCCTTGTCCGACACATATCCGCCCAAATCCACCAGCTGGTTCTGGAACGGCCCGATATTCGTAAGCCGGGCCAGCGCCGGAGCTTCCTTGCCGTTGATCATGTTCTTGATCTTGCTTTCGAGGTCCGCATACGGAACTTCGATCAGCTCGATCTTGATATTCGGATGCTCCACCATATATTTGTCGGCCAGTTTCATGAAGGATTCCCCCTCTTTTCCATCACTGAACCAGACGACATCCAACGTCTTTACTTCATTTTCGGCCTTCCTGCCCCCGCCGGAACAGCCGGAAAGCGTCCCCAATACCATAGCCCCTGCCAACAGAACTGATAACCATTTCTTCATAAGATTTTCTCCTTTCAAATATCATACATTATAGGCGTTTGCGAAACGCCAAACTCCGCATTATTGCGGTGTTTTTTCTTTGTAAAAATAAAACAACTCCTCACTGGTTTATGGTAAAATTGAATTGTCGAGAAACAATCAACCATCCACCTGAAAGG
>OKVD01000107.1_pt1 | contig 72153 bp, 67 predicted proteins | sample 1606881 | NCBI WGS metagenome assembly OKVD01 (sample SAMN03281011, study PRJEB24777) | human gut metagenome | isolation source: fecal sample PR176 from 1 month old male Indian infant, caesarean delivered... | place: Singapore | collected 2006-01-13
TTTGTTCTCATCTATGTTTGCAAAGAGTTTTTTTAATCTGCTTGTCTCCCGCTTAATCCGTTTTACTTTCTCCAAATAGTTGCCAATGCTGTCAACTTCCTCTTCTCTTTTCCTTGCTTCCGCTTCAGATTCCTTGTCTGTGTACACGTTTATACCACACCCCCTTTACGTGCGACCTGTGTATTAAATAAATCTAGGGACACGGTGAATTTAGAAACCACCCACACCTTTATTTAAGGGGGGGAGGCAGCGGTATCGGCTGCCCTGATGCATCAAAGGCAACCAACAGCGCCGCCTTCTTATTCAGGCCATGACCTTCCTCTTCATCGTGACACACTTTGCACTCCCATCTTAAGTTGTCCCAGTTCAATGTGATCTCTGGATCATTGATATTGTCAGGAGTTATCCCAACCTTATGATGCACAATGTATCCCAATCGCTCGTGACACTTCTCACACATTCCGCCATCAATCATTATTCGATTGTTTATGTACGACCTTCGGCAGTCCTTCCATTTTTTCGAATGATAAAACGCCTGTGCGTATTCCTTTGCCATATGTTCACCTTCTTTCAGGAGGAACGACGCCCTGGGTTTCATGCGTCGGTTGAATTATGAGAACGATCATCGGAACATTAGGAATCGAACCTAAGACACACGGCTTATAAGGCCGCCGCTCTCCCGCTGAGCTATGTTCCGTACTCTTTCCGTTTGACATATCTGCTATTTTGTAAAGTGTGCCGTGATCCTGTTTCTACTAATTAATGCCGCCGATTTTTATACAGTTGATTTTACACTGTCATTTTATGACAAGTTGTAGGCAAAATAAAAAGAAACTATCGAAAATACGATAGCTTATTGTATACTTTATCCTTTTGGTCCTGGTTGACTCCAATGTATCGCAAGGTTATATGAATGTCTGCATGGTTAAAAATATCCATCAGCATAGCTGCATCTTTCGTAGACTGATATACATGATATCCGAATGTCTTCCGCAGCGTATGTGTTCCGATCTTTTCGATTCCGAATTTCTTACCCGCATCTGATAATATGTTGTATGCCTGCTGTCGCGTGATTGGTTTATTCTCATGCGGATTCTTAAAGAGAAACTCATAATCATCTTTACCGATTATGTACTGCTCCAGAGCTTTCTTTAAGTCCCGATTGATTGGAAAACGCTTTTCTTTTCCAGTCTTCTTTTCTCTCAGAACAATATCGCTCTTATTTTTGACGTCACGTACCCGGAACTTAAGAATATCTGATATTCGTAACCCTGAGTAAATACCGAAAAGAAACATAACATAATTACGCTCACTGTCTTTTTTCAAGTATTCTGCAATGTCAATGACTGTCTCCTTATCGCGTATAGGTTCAACCGTATTCATCCGCTCACCTGTCTTCTCCTTTATGGCATAAGAAAAGGCCCCCGTCTCCGGAAGCCCTGATTTGATTAATGCCATTATAACACACTCTCTTAAAAATTTTTCCATCTGTTTTCCATAACCTATGATTCTATTTTCCGGAATATTTCAGGATGTGAATTCTCAAATGCCACAAGTGCCTCTCCGTGCATATTAATAACATATTTATAACAATATCCCATATCGCACGCCATTTTAGTAAAATCTTTCTCCTTTCGTACATATCGACGATAAAGAATTTCTATAAACAGTCCGTCTTTAAGATCATGAATTTGATCGATCAGCTTGTTTTGCAACTCCATATAGTCAATAATTTTGTTTTCTATTTCTTCTTCCAATGATACCACCCGTAATGCCTGAGATTCTGTCCTTCTTCCATCTCCTCCGCTAAAAGAAGTCTGTACTTTTCCCACTTCTGAATCATTAGATATTGTTACTATTCCGCGATTTCTCTTTGCTTCTGCCAGTTGTTGTTTCTTATGCTTTACTTTCTTTTCCAACTCTTCTAACTGGCTTAAATATTCTTTTGCTGTTATCGCCATTCTTTTCCTGTCTCCTTATCTTTCAAAATAATTTTACCTATAATATCAAATCCTGCCAGGCTTGCCACCATTCTTAATGCATTCATTACGTCCTTTACTGGCTTCGGCGTCCGATCTGCTTCTTTGATTGCCTGATATGCTGTCGGGTCCGGGTACCCTTCTCTATTTTTAAAAGTCATATTGTTGTTCTTCCTTTATGTAAAATTTTTAATCTTGTTTTATCCCACTCTTCGCAGAATTCTTTTGTTGCATTTTTAGTCATGCACTCATCATCTGCCGGAACAATACTATATCTGCGCTTTAACCTATACCCTCCAGATGCCGCTGTATAAATGCACTTGATCGTAGTTCCTATAATTCTTGCTGCTTCATCAGCGCTTAATTTTCCTATAAGCTTTTCCCCGTCATAAATATCATACATTCTTCCACGCATATTCTTCTCCTTAACTCACATATTTTCTATGTGCTTCTTTTGCTTTACTTCGACTATAGTTCCCGTAATTATCTTTCGTCGTGTTTAGATTATTGTGTCCTACTAAATCTGCTACTAAAGTAAGAGGAACATCTTTTTCCAATAGTTCTGTGACAAATTGCCGGCGCCATTTGTGTGGATTAATTGCAATCCCATTAAGTCGCTTATCCATCTCGCTGAGACTCTTCAGCATTACCCGCACTGCATCATCGGTCATTCTTTTATGTGGTGCGCGGCTCCCTACAAATAATGCAGGATTATCGTCAATGCGGCTTTCAAGGTACTCTTTCAAATGTACCGCAGCTTCACCGTTAAAATATACTGGCCTTTCCTTCCGACCTTTTCCGTATTCTTCTTACTTCTTCTTTTGCGGCATAATACGCATGGTTATATACTGCCGTAAATCCCTCCAGCGGTTCCAACTCATCTACCTTATCTCGTATTTCAGCCAGACGCATTCTCAGATACTCATTTTCTGTTCTTAGCGCCTCCACCTCTTTCATGTATCTCGTGCAGTCTTTCATCTGGATCATCTCACCTTTTTATAAACAATTTCGCCTAATCGGTTTGTGTGGTGGCCGAATTTCCCGTTCTTCTCTTAATAATTCAAGTTCCTTTTCCAAACGTTTCTTTTCAGTTATCGACTTCACAATACTTAATATATACAAAACTATAACTGTTACACAAATAATCAAGCATAAAACTATCTGTTCGTTCATATCTTGCTCTTCCTTTAAATTTCGATTTAGTGTATAAAGTTACGTATCACTACACACTAAAAACATTTCAAGCGCTTTGCGGATCACCCAGGATATAGAGCGTTCCTCGCGCTGGCAATAGGCCATCAGCCGTCTAAACTGATCCGGCTCCATGCTTATATCCTGCCGTATGTATTTCTCTCCTTCTGCTTTCTTCTGTCTTGCCATGGCGGCCGCTCCTTTCTCTGTGTATTACTCCACAAACTATTCTTTATCTCGATTTTGCCGATTAACCCACATCAGATTCGATATAGACGATAATTCCCTTTTTCCAATCGAGAGAATCCACCTTTTTCTCCGCTTCCTCGTCGCTTAGATTAGCCACTTCCCAAGCGGTAGATATGTCCTCGAAAATTTCATTCCAATCGTCCTTATCTCGAATATATACTTTTTCTTCACCTTCATAGATTTCGCCGATTTCCACATTTCCGAATCGAGAGAGCCAATAGCCGCAGTCATCGGCTACGCAATCATATGATACCATCGGGATTACTGGCAGTTCTGGATTATCTGCTACCATTTCAAGTAACTTCCGTCGATTAACATATGATTTGCAATCATCTATATCCTTTCCCAGGCGCCTTTCAACACCTACCCGGTACCAGGCGAGTACCCTTGCAACATCTTCATTCATTGCTTCTCTCCTTCATCGGCAAGGCAGCTTTTGTGACTATTTCTGATTGCTCCAATTTCAGGCGTTCCGGCATCTTATGAATTTCTAATGACCGCCTATATTCTGCCTCATATGCGCCGCGGAACTGTGCTTTCAGCGTGTTCACCTGCTCATATGGGGACTGACATATATTCTGCCAGCCTATATTTTCTACGGCTCTTCTGACTGGATCGCTAAAGTTATCGAGAGCGGCCGCCTCATTCATGTACCCATACCGTCTGATTGCTTTATTGACTTCTCCCCATGCCTCATCTGCATCGGGAATTCTATTTTCCATTAGGTCCGCTGCATATGTACGCAATTCCGATATTGTTGGTGGAAACTTATTTGACAGTGCATATTTTTTAAGTGCCGCCATTGCCGCAGGAAACGGAATATCTCCCAGTAACTCATACCACCAATCTAATTGCTCTTTTGTTGACAGTATGTAGTCTTTCGGGAAAGCCGTTTTTATTCTGTCGGCAAATACTGCAAATTCTTTCACGTTCATAAATCCTCTCCTTTCGACACAGCCCAGTCATACATCATTCCTCGGCTCGCTTCCTGCTTTTCAGTCGCTGCCGATTGAGGATAGGGCTTATGTTTTGCTGATTCCTGCCTCTGCCAATTTCTGACTGCGGCTTTCCAGTCCTTCATTTTATTTTTTCCGACATACCAGTTTTTTGAAATGTAAAAATCTACGAAATGATTTGCATCAACGTATCTGTAATCATTCTCGCGGCAATATTCAATCACATTCTCCACGGAAGGAGGAACGAAACGAGAGTTTTCTTTAGGTACGTTAGTACCTTTCTTTTTTTCTTTTTCATTCTCATCTTCATTATCATTTACATTAACATCTACATTATCATTCTCATTTACATTATCATTATCAGCTTTTTTTGCTTCGGTTTGCTTTTCGGAAAAACCATTTGCTTTTTTTGCTTTTTCATCAGAACCATTTGCTTTTGGTCTTCCTCCCTGCTTCCCTGCTTCTCGCCTCTTTTCTATAGTTTCCTGATACTTGCTTCGGTCTCGATCCATTTGCGAACGTATAAAACAAAATGCCATCATTGTTACACCGTCCATATTTGGAAGCTCTGTATTACTGGCATAAGCCATTATGGCTGTGAATAAATCGCCACGCTGCTCACGTGAAAGCATGGATACCTGTTCCATATAGTCTGTATACATTACAAAGCTGTTTTTCATGGTTTTTAACCACCTTCCACATCACTCCTATAAAATTTCCTTGATATTTTCTGCGACACCTCTTATAATTAAGGTGTCAATATACTTTTTAGTTACTTGATTCCCTGGCTGTGTCCGCAGCCGGGGTTTCGTCTTTTTTTGAAAGGTTTTCTAATTCCTGGAATAACTTTGCGAGGTCAGCCGAACTGTAAATACGTGGATTGATCTCTGCTTCCCGTCCAAACCTGCCAAGTAAATAGCTTATTGATCGTCGTGCCTCCATATACGGCTTGTCCAACGAGTCAATGACTTTTTCGATATCTCCTTTTCTCATTCCATCACCTCATTGCCAGACATAATATAATGGATTCCAGCGCCGCGATCACCCCGCCGCCTGCTTTTCCTGGCTTTTCTTCCACTCTTCAAATTCCTTCATATTTTCAGGAACCTCAAAGTAAGCTTTGATAATTTCGCCAAGTGATCTTGCCATTGGGTTTGTAGCGCTTTCCGGTATCCGTTCTATATTCACTTTAATCATTGTTATCACATCCTTTCATGCTCCATATATTGCCATTTAGTTACAGATCTCCTATAATCTAAGTACAGGCCATGCAGGGCCAAGTACAAATGTGGAGGCTAACTATGGATAAACTTCAGGAGCATATCGTTCAGAATTGGCTTACATATTACAAGCAATAACGAAATTACTGAAACAAATAATGGAAAGCTGGGGTACCTGGACATAAAGTCAAGTTTATATCCCGGATTTTCTTTTTTGAAGTTTCGTCGTTGCTCTTTAGATAGTGGTCTTTCAGGTACTATAACTATTCTGTGTTTCATCTCTATTCTCACCTCCTCGATTATCAACGTGCACCAGTCAGTTTATTTTCTGCATAAGAAAATCTCTTACGGTTTGAACCTGTCCATCGAAACGGCACTGTAATGTTTCTGGGAGCTCATCCCAATGATCTGCAATATAGCGTAATTGCTCAAGACGTTTTTGCTCCTTAGTTTCTGGTACTCCTCTATGATCTTTCATGTAGCTTCACCCCTTTCTTGTTGTTGTTAGCACCATTATAAGTCTTGTCAGCACTCTTGTCAATACTTTTTTTGTTGTTGTTAGCACTTTTTGTTGACGTTAGCACATTTTTGTATTATAATAAAAGACAGAAGAGAGGTGGTGTGAAAATGAAAGACAGAATAAAACAATTAAGAAAAGCGTTAGAATTAACCCAACAAGAATTTGCTGATAGAATAGGAATAAAGAGAAACTCGTTTGCCAATTATGAAACAGGACGCAATACGCCTATAGATGCAATAATTGTTTCCATGTGTAGAGAATTTAATGTTAATGAGGAATGGTTACGAACCGGTACTGGTGAGATGTTTAACGAATTAGATGCTACAGACATAGCATTTAATCATTTTGGATATGTAATGGGAAAAGGAACAGCACAAAAAAAAGCGGTGTTATCCGCTTTGGTTGAAATGGTTTATAGTGTGCCTGATGATAAGTGGGATTATATTTTTAATCAGTTCGAAGGCTGCTTAAAAGAAGCCAGGGGAAGCAATGAATCTAGGGAGGATTAGAATTTCCTCCCCAATACCCCCATTGCTAACTGATATATGCATCTAGCAGAAATATTATCAAGTGTATCTACTAATTCATGTAACATTTTTTTATAGTCCATAAGAATCATAAATATGTACCTCCCTTTCCGAGAACATCTGCCGTATGTATGTACTATACATATATTATAGCATATAGCCATTAAATTTGTGCATTTTATGCAAAATAATATGTGGAAAAATCTGGCAATTGCCATTATTTTCCAATTAGTTGCAAATAAATCGCAAATATTCAAAGTGCCATGTATCAAACACTCGGGAAAGGAAGCATGATACATTGTGGGACAACGCAATCGAACATTTGTTCCTTTTATTCTATAAAAATTATATAACTATTAAGGCTAAAAATCAACCCCAAAAAGAACATTCGTTCTATTAATAAATTATTTAGGAGGGAAATATAATGTCATATTATAGTGCTTATGATGTGAGTAAAAAAAGTCATTTTAAAACAGGAGTTCTCTGCCTAATTGGAGGCATAATAGGCATGCATCGGTTTTACATGGAAAAAGTATGGACAGGCCTTGCCATGGCTGCAATGTTAGTTGTAGGACTATGCCTCGTTCCAATTAATCTGACATGGGCTGGTATTGCATTTGGTGCTGATTTTTTGATGTTAGGTGTAGACTTCTTTTGCATTTGTCAAAACTTTGTGGAAGATGCAGATGGAAAAAAATATCTCCAGATAATTTGAACAAGGATAAGGAACCTCTTTTTAATATGCTCTTAATGATAACATTTTCGGTATATAGCACTTTGTTATGTTACATATCTTATTATTTATTTATATTAACAGTGGTATTTACAGTTATTGCACTTATCTTTTTGATTATGGAGTTGAAATATATTGAAAATAACTGATTACATAAAGCCCCCTGTGCTGGTAACACAGAGGGCAAAAAGTGACATACCGGCAAGATGCCGATACGATATAAAAGTGCACTTCTATTGTATCATTTCGCGACTTGTCTGTAAAGAAATACACAACATTTAAAGGAGGAAATGATACAGTGAACGCAGTAATATACGCACGCTACAGCGCCGGACCCGGCCAGAATGAACAATCCATCGAAGGGCAGTTAAGAGACTGCCGTGACTATGCCAAAAAGAACGATATCACCATCATAGATACTTACATAGACCGCCATATATCAGGTACAGACTTTGAAAACCGCACCGAGTTCAACCGGCTTATTAAGGACTGCGAGCGCCATCAGTTTTCTGCTGTGATTGTATGGAAAGTGGATCGCTTTGGCAGGAACCGCGAGGAGATCGCCATGAACAAAGTCAAAATGAAAAAACATGGCGTGAAGCTGCTCTATGCGAAAGAGCATATTCCGAATGGCCCTGAGGGGATTATACTAGAATCACTGCTGGAAGGCATGGCTGAATATTACTCTGCGGAATTGTCGCAAAAGGTTAGACGTGGGCTGAGAGAGTCCATGCTTAAAGGACACGCACTGGGAGGTAATCCGATGCTTGGATATAAGATAATTAATAAGAAATATGTTGTAGATCCAGTAACATCTCCTATCGTTGTTGAGATTTTTGAGCGGTATGCTGCCGGAGAGACAGCAAAGGCCATAGCTACCGACCTTAATACCCGTGGTGTAGTTAATGCCAAGGGAGATCCCTTTAAAAATAATACCATATACTTTATTCTGCGGAATGAAAAATATATAGGTATATACCGTTACGGCGATATTGTTGTTAATGATGTGATACACCCCATTATAAATATGGAGTTGTGGGGGAAAGTCCAAATGATACTTGAAATGAATTCCCGCAACCGATCTAGGAGCCGATGCACTGCTCCGGAGGAGTTCCTTCTCACTGGAAAGATTTTTTGCGAATATTGCAAGCGGCCGATCATCGGGGAATCTGGGACAAGCCGGAATGGAGCAAGCCACTATTACTATAAGTGCTCTTCCAGGAAAAACAAGGGAGTAAAATGTGCAAAATCTACATTCCGTAAAACTGATCTGGAGAATTTTATTGTCTCTCAGACTATTGATAACGTGCTTCATCCGGATACCATTGATTATCTGGCTAAAAAGGTTGTCGAAATTCAGAACTCGGATGCACAGGAATTACAGATGCAGTCACTCAGAAAGCAGCTCTCAGACGTACAGAAAGGCTTAAATAACCTTGTTAATGCTGTAGAGATGGGAATTATCACTGATACAACGAAAGAGCGTATGATGGCCTTAGAAGAGCGTAAGGAAGAACTCAAAATCTGTATCGCCAAGGCAGAAATCAAACGCCCGAAACTCACAGAGGAGATGGTAGAGTACTGGCTCAATAAATTTAGGGATCAGGACGTTGACAGCACAGAGTTTAAGATACGGCTGATTAATACCTTTGTCAACTCAATTTATCTTCACAATGACTATGCTATCATTGTGTATAACTTCTGTGATGATGAGAGCGGACATCGTGCGGAAATCAGAGCTCAGCTTGATGATGCGTTAAGAGCAAAAAAAGAGGATCAAACGTGTTCGTCTGATCCTACTCAAGTGCCGGCGACCGGAATCGAACCGGTACGGGCGATTAGGCCCGCAGGATTTTAAGTCCTGTGCGTCTGCCAGTTCCGCCACGCCGGCATATGGATGGTGGTGGATTCGAACCACCGAAGCAATTTGCAGCAGATTTACAGTCTGTCCCCTTTGGCCACTCGGGAAACCATCCAAAATGCTTTGACAAGCAGTGATTATTTTATCACAGAGAGCATAAAAAATCAAGCAGTTTTCATCGGCTGCGCGATTATTTTTTCATCCTCTTTCTTCCATTCGGACATCCCGCTCTGACTGGCCCGGCCTTTTTCGTCTCTGCCGGACCAGTTTAGAGCGTGTTTTAAAATTGCCCTGGTCTATACCCGGTCTGTCGCAAGCAGTATCGCGCTGTTAGCAGGCATAAAGACCGATACCTGACCGTCTGCGACCTCATAGCTGATTCTGCCCACATTGTATCCTGTCTCGTACGTCAGCATGTGGCGTACCAGCGTATCTCCGTCCGAAAGGCCCAGCTGCCATACCGGAAGCTGAACATCCCGCTCCGTCGCCCGGTTGTTGACGATCACGGCACAGACGCTGTCGCCGCAGAACCGGCCGTATGCGATCAGCTGCCTTCCTGCCAGCAGCTGCTTTAAGGAGCCGCGTCTCAAAGCGGCGATCCGGTGATGAAGCCCCGTCATATATTTATGAAATTCAATCAGTTCCAGATTCTCATTGCCCCACGGATACGTTCTCCGGTTATCGGGATCTGTCCAGCCGCAGACTCCGGCCTCATCGCCGTAGTAGATGGTCGGCGCTCCCGGCCAGGTCATCTGGATCAATACGGCCTCACGGAACACGCCGTAGTTCACACCCTCGGAAGCAGCCTTGGCCCCTTTCGTGCTGATCCGTCCCACCATTCGGTTCGTCCTCGTTAAGAAACGGGAGTGATCGTGGTTGGACAGTTCGTTCATGGCCACCATCATGGAATTCGTCATCATCCGGCTCATATGGTAATTCATGGAGCGGAAAAAGCTCTCCCCATCCCCGTAGAGATTGGGATTACTCTCATCACTGTGCTTCTCCATGCCTGTCAGAAACCAGGTTACAGGCTCCATAAACGCGTCATAGTTCATCACGGTGTCCCACTGGTCTCCTGCCAGCCAGCTGGAGGGGTCGCCGTAGTGCTCTGCCAGCACGATCGCCTTTGGGTTGGCCTCCTTCACCGCGTTCCGGAAATCCCGCCAGAACTGGTGGTTGTACTCGCTGCTGTGGCCTAAATCGGCGGCGACATCAAGTCTCCAGCCGTCCACGTTGTAAGGCGGAGAAACCCATTTACGGGCAATCTTCATGATGTATTCATACAGCTTCGGTGATTCCTCATAATTTAGCTTCGGCAGCGTGGAATGGCCCCACCAGCCGTCGTAGGAATCGTTGCAGGGCCATGCGTCATCCTTATAGAACTTAAAAAATGTATGGTACGGGCTGTCCTCCGAGACATACGCCCCAGCTTCATAGTCGCCGGACATCTGGTAAAGCAGTTCTCCGTCCAGCCATTTATTAAAGGATCCGCAGTGATTAAACACTCCGTCCAGGATGACCTTCATCCCCCGGCGGTGAACCTCAGCCACAAACCGTGCAAAAAACGCGTCACTGGCCTCCAAATTCTCCTTTGCCGTGCTTCTTATCATATACTTGGTCGCCTGGCGGTTATCGGCGGACCCGCTCTTCAGCGGCTCTCCGCCGTCCTTTACAATTACGCCGTAATGCGGATCAATATGGTCATAATCCTGGCAGTCATACTTGTGGTTGGATGGTGACACGAAAATCGGGTTGAAATAGATGACATCCACACCCAGATTCTGAATATAATCCAGCTTATCCCATACACCCTGCAGGTCACCGCCGTAGAAGCAGCCCACGTCCATCTGACTGGGATATTTGCTCCAATCCGACACATGCATGACATTCTGGTCTATATAAAAATACTCGTTATCTACGACATCGTTGGACGGATCGCCATTGCAGAACCGGTCCACGTAGATCTGATACATGATGGCGCCCTTGGCCCAGTCCGGGGTGCTAAATCCCGGAGCAATCCGGAAATGAAAACACTCCTGATTATCCATCGTCGCCCCCAGCCGGTTGTAGTAACAGGTCTCGCTGCCTTTTACCACCTTAAAGCTGTAGCTGAGTCTTTCCCTGCCGACTGTAATCTTATGTTCATAGTAATCAAATAAACCGTCGGAGTCTGACCTCTCCATAATGGCTTCGTTCCTGCTGCCATCTTCTATATAATATACATAATCCACATTATCCCTTGCGGTTCGGAAACGTAAGTATACGTCGTCTCCTTCTAAAGGCTCTGTGGGAAACCGGAAATTTTCTGTCTCGTCGGTAAATAACGCCTCTCTGTTTAACGCCTCTGCCTGGAAGCACATACGGTTATCCTTCCCTTTCTCATTTACTCCTGTATCTATTTTATCTGATCAGGCCTAAATATACAACCCCGTGGGCTCTTAGTTTCTTCATTTTTTCATGCCCAATCCCTCGTTTTCTTCCAACCTTTTCCGTATTCCCCGGGATCACTTTCCTGCTGAAATAAAAAACGGTCAGCGGGGGAGCTGACCGTTTTTTGGAGAAGGTATTTCGTTTCTTATGGGGTGTAGCAAAAACTATATAATGTATTGGGGGGTTTACGATTAATAATATATCATGCTTTCAGAAATAAGTGTGCACAAACATCATTTTTTTCATTCCTATTTTTCCGTCATTTTTGATTCCCCCCCATTTTACAGACAAAAAAATGCAGGCACCCGGCGCCAATCTTAGGCATTTTACCGGGCATCTGCATATTGAATGACATAGCAGCTATGCTGCCATTAAATCTCTGCCGGGAACAGGCTTTCAAACTCCTGCTGGCCAATCTTCTCTTTCTCAATCAAAAGCTGGGAACAGGAATGAAGTACATCCTCATGCTTCATGATGATATCCTTCGCCTTGGTGTAGCAGTCATCGATGATGCGCTTCACTTCGCTGTCGATCGCATTGGCAACCTCGTTGCCGTAGCTCTTAGTGTGAGCCAGATCGCGGCCAATGAAGACCTCGTCGCCGTCATTGTCGTAATTAATCATACCGACCCGGTCAGACATACCGTACTGAGTCACCATGGAACGGGCCGTCGCTGTCGCCTGCTTAATATCCTGGGATGCGCCGGTGGTAATATCACCGAAGACCAGTTCTTCTGCGATTCTGCCGCCTAAATCCACCATGATATCCTGCAGCATCTTTCCCTTTGTGTTGAACATCCGGTCGCTCTCCGGCAAAGGCATGGTATAACCCGCCGCACTGATGCCTGTAGGGATGATGGAAATAGTATGGACTGGTCCTTCATCCGGAAGCAGATGGAACAGAATCGCATGGCCGGCCTCGTGGTAAGCGGTGATCTTCTTCTCCTTTTCGGAGATGACCTTGCTCTTCTTCTCCGCGCCAATTCCAACCTTTACAAATGCCTTGTTAATATCCGCCTGGTTGATAAACTTCTTGTCATCACGGGCTGCGTTGATGGCTGCCTCATTCATCAGATTCTCTAAATCAGCGCCTGTAAACCCTGATGTGGTCTGTGCCACACGCTTTAAGTCCACATCCTCTCCCAGAGGTTTTTCCTTGGAATGAACGATTAAGATTTCTTCTCTGCCCTTGACATCAGGCGTCCCCACTCCGACCTTCCGGTCAAACCGGCCCGGGCGCAGAATGGCCGGGTCTAAAATATCCACACGGTTGGTGGCCGCCATGACGATGATGCCTTCATTGACACCGAATCCATCCATCTCGACCAGCAGCTGGTTTAAGGTCTGCTCCCTCTCATCGTGGCCGCCTCCCATACCGGTACCTCTCCGGCGGGCAACGGCGTCGATCTCGTCGATAAAGATGATACAGGGGGCGTGTTTCTTGCCTTCTTCAAATAAATCGCGGACTCTCGATGCGCCGACACCGACGAACATCTCCACGAAATCGGAACCCGAAATGGAGAAGAACGGAACTCCCGCCTCCCCTGCCACCGCCTTTGCGAGCAGCGTCTTACCGGTTCCCGGAGGGCCCACAAGCAGAATGCCCTTGGGGATACGCGCTCCGACACTGGTGTATTTCTGTGGATTCTTTAAGAAGTCCACCACCTCGGCCAGTTCTTCCTTCTCTTCTTCTAGACCGGCGACCTTTCCAAAGTTGACCTTATTGGCGTCCTTGGCCAGATGCGCCCGGCTGCGGCCGAAATTCATCATCTTGGCGTTGGCGCCTCCCGATCCCGCTCTGGCGTTCATCAGCATGAACATGCCAACGAGAACCACGGCAGTCAGGATAATCGGAAGAACGATGGTCAGGAAATAATTCTCCTGGGGTACGTTCTCCGTGGTATAGACGATTCCGTTCCTGTCCAGCAGCTCCTGTGCTGCAATGACGTCCGGAACATTCACGACTTTGGCCTGTTCCGCCGATCCGTCGCTTATAATCAGCACGACCTGGCCGGTGGGCGTCTGCTGGTTCTGCTTGATAGTCGCTGCGACTACGCTGCCATCCTCGATGGCCTTCATATATTCCTGGTTACTGATCTTCTCATTCTGTCTCGGAAACATGCTTGCTACGATCAGCATGATCACGAGGATCAGAACGAGACCTAACCCTCTAAATGGTTGCTGTTGTTTCAACGGGCTGCCTCCTTATTGCTGTTCTATTACTCCGATATACGGCAAATTCCTGTATTTCTGGTCATAATCAAGACCGTATCCCACGATGAACTGATCCGGTACGGTAAAGCAGGTGTATTTAACCGTAACCTGTTTCTTCACACGGCGTTCCGGCTTATCAAGCAGGGTGCACAGCTCGATGCTTCTCGGGTTTCTCTGCTTCAGGACTTCAATCAGATAAGAAAGCGTATTGCCTGAATCGATGATGTCTTCCACAATCAATACATCCTTTCCCTCGATCGGTTCATCCAAATCCTTTACGATCTTTACGATTCCGCTGGATACGGTGCCTGCGCCATAGCTGGATACAGACATGAAATCCAGGGTCAGCGGCAGGCTGATTCTCTTTGCCAGCTCGCAGGTAAAGAACACTCCGCCCTTTAAGATGCAGATCAGATGAAGGGGTCTGCCTTCGTAATCACTGCTGATTACCTCCCCCATCTCCTTGATTCTCTTTGCTACTTCTTCTTCCGATAACAATACACGTATCTTATCATTCATCAATTTTTCCTCCGTCTATTTGTATTTGCAGTACTGTATGAGTATCGTCTGTAATTTTATAATATTCACTGATCCGGTATCCGATGATCCAGAGAATGTGTGATCCGTCCGCCGCCAGCAGAATCTTACCGCGTTCTTCCTTCGGAATCTTTTCATCGATCATAAACGATTTGACTGTCTTTCTGCCGCCGCCGGCGAGCGTAATATAGTCTCCGGTTTCCCGATACCTCACAGAGAGCGCACTATTGATTTTATCATAATCAAACCATTTCGTATACCTGTTTTTGGGAATTTCCTGCCCTTTTTTGTAAGGAAATGTCGTCATAACGGGCGTTATTCCGGTTTCTTCGCCGCCGCTCTGGGAAAAAAGCTTTTTTTCCTCTTTTTTTATCCACAATTCCTCGTAGGTCCGTAGGGCATATCCCCCATCCGGCAGCTGGATCTGCCGTCCCACCGGCTTAAAAAGAAGCTTTTCGGCCTCCTCCACGTGGACGGAGGCAATATCCTTTAAAGACAGATACGTCTCTCCGATCATCTGCCGGATCACGTACTGACGGACAATGGACTCTTCCTGTTTTAATATCTCCGCAGAAATTCCAATGGAAATAACGCCGCCGTCCTCCCGTCTCTCCCGGATGCCGCCGCTCTCCAGAATCCGCCTTGCGGTCCTCTCAAAACAGGCATCCGCGGCCGCGGCCGTCTTTGCCGCCTGCAGGATATTGGATGGCGCCCCCTCGTTGATCCGTTCCCTGACAGCGGGAATGATCTCATGGCGCAGGCGGTTCCTGATATAATCCGTCCCGCTGTTTGTAGAGTCCTCACAATATGATATCTCTTTTTCTTCCAGATATGCAAGAATCTCTTTTCTCGTTACCGAAAGCAGAGGCCGTATGACGGCATCCCGCACCGGCCTCATCCCGCCGAGCCCTTTTAAGCCGCTTCCGCGGAACAGGTTATAGAGCACAGTCTCCACCTGATCATCCGCGTGATGAGCCACGGCGATCTTCGCCGCATGGCAAAAAAGGCGCTGTTCCTCCAGAATCTGGTAGCGCAGATGCCTTCCCGCTTCCTCCTCTGAGACTCCGTTCACACGGGCGTACTCTGCCACGTTCGCGTGCACACAAACAAAAGGCACTCCCAGATTCTCTGACAGTTCCTGTGCGTATGCGCTGTCACGGTCCGCCTCCTTCCCCCTTAACCCATGGTGGACATGGACCGCGAAAAGCTCTATGTTCAGTTCTTTCTTCAGTTCGCTTAAGATCATCAGAAGGCTCACCGAATCCGCGCCGCCGGACAATCCTATGATTACGCGGTCGCCTGGGACGAGCATACCGTGCTCCCGGATGAATTCCCTGATGGTTTCCAGTATTTTTCTGTGCATGGTAACACCGCCTTTGTAGATTTTTCCCGGTATAATTATAAATATACCATAAAGAGGAAAATCGTGAAAGTCCGACTCGAAATGTTGACTGGAAATTTTAAACGGGAGGATTGTATGGAGGCGTATGGGAGGATCGGATGACGGTTGTAACAAATTCAGAAGGCGCAGGGTACATGCCTTCTGAATTCGTATGGGCCGGCAGACAACGACTGCCGCATGGCACAGACAGATCCCCTAAACCGTCAGCGGTCCCAGATACCGGCAGTTAAGACGGTCATGTCGTCACCCACGTACTCGTTGAATGAGCGGGCGAAGAGAAGGATGCGGTCGGCCATGTCCTGTGGATTTTTTATGGGCATTCCGGCTATGAATTCCAGGAGTGACAGTTCCTTGTCCTCACCGGGCAGGGCGTCTAAGACGCCGTCGCTGACCATGATGATACGGTTGTCGTCCCACAGTTTTTTTGAGAGAAGAATCGGTTCTACCGGATTTAAGATGCCCATGGGGACCTCGCCGGCCTCCAGAAGCTCCACTCCGCTGGGAGTCAGTATATAGGTAGCCGCAGCCCCCAGCTTCATAGCCTCCAGGATTCCGGTATGTAGGTCGATGCATCCTAAGTCAAGAGTCGCGGGATGCTGCACGTTGCCGGTCAGAAGAAGCACCGTGTTGACAAGCTTTAAGGCGGCTCGGGCGGAAAAACCGGTTTCCAGGAGCCTCTCTGTCAGCTCTATAACCTGACGGCTCTCTTCCTCCGCTATTTCACCGCTTCCCATGCCGTCGGAGAGGCTCATGATCACCTGGCCGGGCATGATCTGGCTGAAGCTGTAGTTATCCCCCGAGACGGCCTCCCCTGTCTTTATGGCGCGGGCGGCGCCGTAGACCATGCGGTAACGCCCCTTTTCCACGAAACGGATCGTGGCCGGCTGCTTCGTGATTAAGTTTCTGCCGTCGTGGGCGACACACCACTCGTTTTCGTCCATGGCTTCCTCCAGCAGCTCCGCCGCCTCCTTGGCAGTCACGCAGCGCCCATTTCCGGTCCGCATGGTGAGGAATGCCTCTTTCTGGTGGTTCTCATACTCCAGAATCAGCATTTTTTCAATGATAATGTGGCGGCGCTTGAATTCCTTCTCCACCGCGTCCGCCTTATCCTGGGTAATGTCCACCGCCTTTTCCATCTGGTGGGAGAATTCCTCCAGGATAACGGCAAGCTCCTTAAACTGGATGATGACCGCATCCCTGCTCTCCAGGAACCGGTTCTTCCAGGCTAAATTCATCGTTGCTTTTCCGAGACTGCGGTTTAACTGGTCCACGTACTCGTCCCGGTGTTTGCAGGTCTCGAGAAACATGCGGGGCATGTCCCCGTAATCCAGATTTCCTTTTTGCTCAAACGAGCGAATCAGATAATACAGATAGTAGTTATTTTCCTGTTCCTGGCTGGAATAGATATTGCACTTGTTGCAGCCCGCGCATACCATGGCTGCGGCTGTCTGCATCGCCGCAATCCCATCTTCCTTCGTAAGTCCCTGTCCGGCGGACAATTCATCTGTACATGCTCTGGCCAGCTCTCCGAGGGAGCCTGCCATGTCGTTTAATCTCTTCGCTGTATATACATTCACATCAGCCATATCGTGATGCTCCGCCTTACGTCTGAACACAAAAATTCCCTCCTGCCTGTTTTTATGCATACTGTTCCTAACGCACATTATATACAGGTTGGAGGGAAATATTTGTCAAATCTTAACACCCTGTCCCAAAAATATTACGACAGGATTCATTCTTTTTTTTTCGGTTTCAACAGAATCTCGTCAGGATTCACCAGTCCCAGCTTCTGTTTCGCCACCTCTTCTATGTACTGCTTCGTCTGGACATAGATCCGGTACTCTTCCAGTTCCTTTGAGCGTTCCAGCTCCTTGTCCCTCTGAGCGGTTAAATTCTCCTCACGAATCTGGTATTCCAGTTCCTTGTCCTTTAAGGAGGCGCCCTTGACCGTAACGATGACTGCCAGGCTGAATACCACAAAGGTGATTCCGATCAGGGCCATACGGTTGCCCCATTTATCTTTCCGTTTTCTCCTCGATTTTCCCAAATTACTCATTCTCTTTATCACCAGCTATTCTATCGTTGCCGTTTCTTTCTGCGGCGGAAACACTTGTCTAGCTTCATTCTAAGATATTTCCATGTATTTTTCAAGAACTTTAGAAAAAACCTGCTGATCAGCCGGTCGTATAAAAACATTCCGATAAAGACACCTGCGATGACGTATCCTCTTAAGCCTCCGTCATTCTGTTCATACAGCAGGGAGAATGTCACCAGGCTCGCGTAGACCCAGTATACCATGTCCTCCACGCCCACGATGACGGGAAGGTGAGGAATGAAGATGCGAAGGATCCTTAAAAAATCATACGTCATCATAAGCCCTGCGCCCGTGGCAAAGCTGTAGAGCAGAAGTCTCACCTCATATACAATATGGACGCTCATAGGACTCCTTTAGGCTCTTTATTTGAATAATCTGGTAAACAGGGATTCTCCGGACTTTCTTAAGGCCTCGTTGGAGGAATAGTTTAAACTGTCGATGGTGCCGTCTAAGTCCACCTCTCCCTTTTCCAGGGTAAGCCTGCTGACATGCAAGTCCTTCCCCTTGACAGTAAGAAGCCCCAAATCGGTATCGAGCACCACCTGATTCTCATCGAACGACACGACCTCCCGGATCCCCGTAACGGTTCCGGCCCCTCTGTTTTCCAGTGTAAGCTTATGCGGGCGGATATTCATCTTCTCTTCCATTAAAAAACCTCCTAATATACCTGTCTAAAGTATATTAGGAGGCGCGCCTCTTTATTCCTGTTAAATATAGCGATAAAGCTCTTTCGCTTCATCCTTTTTTACAGTCTCCGCTACATCGAGGACTTCCACCTTTACAGAGCTTGTCCCGAAATGAATCTCGATGATGTCGCCTTCCTTAACGTTTAAGGAAGCCTTCGCCGGTTTATCATTCACGACCACGCGGCCTGCGTCGCAGGCTTCATTAGCCACAGTTCTTCTCTTGATGAGCCGGGAAACCTTTAGGAACTTATCAAGTCTCATGAATTATGCGTTCACCATATCCTTTAATGCCTTGCCAGCTTTGAATTTTGGTGTCTTGGAAGCCGGGATATTCATAACTTCGCCGCTCTTCGGGTTTCTTCCTTCTCTTGCTGCTCTTTCAGAAACTTCAAATGTACCAAAACCAACTAACTGGATTTTTCCGCCGTTTACTAATTCTTCAGATACTACATCTGTGAAAGCCTTTACTGCCTTCTCTGCATCCTTCTTGGACAGTTCTGCCTTCTCTGCTACTGCTGCGATTAATTCTGTTTTGTTCATTGATATCTTCCTCCTAGAATGTAGTATTTAACTACGATTTTTCTCGTTAATACGATACTATATCATTTATAGCTGTTTCTCCTGTTTTTGTCAAGGTTTTTTACCTTTTTATTGGCTTTGCCCTTAAAAATAGTTTGTGCATAAAAACGGCTTTTTATGAAACAATTATTCTATTTCTTCCCCAGCTTCTCTTGGCGTTTTATCTCATTCCATAATTCCAGACTTTCCTCTGGAGTGGCCGCTTTCGCGTCGCCAAATACATGAGGATGGCGCCTTACCATCTTCTCACAGATGCCGTTTACCACATCGTCCATCGTAAACGCACCATTTTCCTCTGCAATCCGGCTGTGCATCAGCACCTGGAACAGCACGTCCCCCAGTTCTTCACAGAGATTCTCCATATCGTGATTGTCAATGGCCGCAAATACCTCTTCGCTCTCCTCTTTCAAACATGGCTTCAGGCTCTCATGAGTCTGCTTCCTGTCCCAGGGACAGCCGTGCTCCGAGCGGAGTTGTGCCGTAATTCTTACCAGATCCTCAAATGAATACATCTGTATTCCCCCTTCTATTAACAGTCCCCGATAAAGCGGGGCATGCCGCCGGAGGCCATGCGGACACGTCCGTCTGGCTCGCCGCCGGCGTAAATAATCCGGGCCGGATGGGCAGCTGCTCCATCCGGCCCGAAAATGATTTCCTATACCAGAAAATTATACGCTTTTTTGTCAGAAAACACAAGCAAATGCCTGGTCCAGATCCTGAATAATGTCTTCTATATGCTCGGTTCCGATGGAGAGCCGGATGGTCTCCGGCCTGATGCCGCTGGCCGCAAGTTCCTGCTCTGTCATCTGGGCGTGTGTGGTGCTGGCCGGGTGGATCACCAGGGATTTTACGTCGGCCACATTGGCGAGAAGGGAAAATATCTTCAGATGGTCGATAAATTCCATTGCCTTCTCCGCCCCGCCCTCTATCTCAAAGGTAAAGATGGAACCGGCTCCCTCCGGAAAATACCGGTTGTAGAGTTCATGGTACGGGCTGTCGGAGAGTGATGGATGGTTTACCTTCTTTACGTGGGGATTCGCATTTAAGTATTCCACAACCCGGACAGCGTTAAAGACGTGGCGCTCCACACGCAATGACAGCGTCTCCAGTCCCTGAAGCAGTAAAAACGCGTGCAGAGGCGCCAGGGTAGCACCCGTGTCCCGCAGAAGTACTGCGCGGATTTTCGTCACGAGGGCCGCCGGTCCGGCCGCTTTCGTAAAGCTGACGCCGTGGTAGCTGGGATTCGGCTCCACAAGACTGGGAAATTTGCCTGATGCCTCCCAGTCGAAGCTTCCGCCTTCCACGATAACGCCTCCCAGCGCAGTACCGTGACCACCCATAAATTTGGTTGCGGAATGTACCACAATATCAGCCCCGTGCTCCAGCGGGCGGAACAAATACGGGGTAGCAAAGGTATTATCCACAATCAGGGGAATTTTATGGGCATGGGCCACAGCGGCCGCAGCTTCCATATCGATGATGCTGGAATTGGGGTTTCCCAGCGTTTCGATAAAGACGGCCTTTGTATTGGGGCGAATGGCACGCTCAAACGCCCCGGGCTCGTCGGGATCTACAAAGGTGGCCGTCACGCCGAATTCCGGCAGCGTATGCGCAAGCAGATTGTAGGTGCCTCCATAGATGGTGGAAGCCGCCACAATATGATCGCCTTCCCTGGCAAGCGCCTGAAAGGTATAAGCAATAGCCGCCGCTCCGCTGGCCACGGCAAGCGCCGCGCTGCCGCCCTCTAAAGCCGCGATCCGCTGTTCAAGCACATCCTCTGTGGGATTGGTCAGGCGTCCGTAGATATTGCCTGCAGCCGAAAGGCTGAAACGGTCCGCCGCCTCTTTGCAGTTCTTAAATACATACGACGTGGTCTGGTAGATCGGAACCGCCCTGGCCCCTGTGGCCGGATCAGGCTCCTCCTGGCCGGCATGGATCTGTAATGTTTCAAACCTCAATTTCTTTTTCTCTGACATATGCATCCATCCTTTCCCCGTTCCTCATGCGGAACACGTTCGATTCATAGTATTCATATCTCTTTGCTATGTATTGCGTGTTATTGTACAGGAGGCTGCGCCGTCTGTCAATCTTTTTTTGAAATAATTTCCAAAAAAACAGCGGCAGCTTTCGCCATTTCTGAAGATTTCCTGACAATTCACGCCTCCACCTGTTAAAAACGGGGACGATCTTATATAATAAGGGATAGTCAAAAAAGAAACCGGAGGGAAACATGAAATCATTTAATATCTGGAAAAAAATAGCCGCGGGAATTCTGTTTTTAAATATTGCACTGACCGGCTTTATCGGACAGCCCGTGGCCGCAGAAGGAACGGAAGCACAGCCGGCCATACAGCGTATGGGGTTTTCTTCCAAACTGTCCATCGGGCCGGGAAGCCAGCTCTTTGACGGCGGAAGCCTGTCTCTGCTGGCTGACCACGGCAACCGTCAGATGCTGTCCATGGTCATGCAGTCAAAGGATGGCACTCTCGTCGTCATTGACGGCGGCTGGGACAGTGATTCCGCCCATTTACTCGATGTGATCCGCTCCAAGGGAGGCCATGTCTCCGGATGGTTCATCACCCATCCCCATTCCGACCATGCAGGCGCCCTGATTGAGATTTTAAATAATCCGGACAGCCAGATCACCATTGACAACGTCTACTATAAATTCACAGACCAGGAATGGTACGATACCCACGGTTCCGGACGCGGCGACTTCGTGGTGAGCCTTCGGGACGCCCTGGCAAAGCTTCCGCCGGAGAAGCTTCACGGCGACATCACCAAGGGCCAGGAAATACAGCTGGGGGATATCCGGGCCGTCGTCATGAATGATCCGTACCTCCTGGATGCCACCTCTGTTAACAACAGTTCCGTCGTCTTTAAGTTTTACTTAAACGGCGTCAGCATCCTGGTTCTGGGCGACTTGGGACCGGAAGGCGGACAGCTCTTAATGAACGAGCACACGCCCGCCGAGCTTAAGAGCGATATCGTACAGATGTCCCATCACGGACAGTACGGCGTAAACCGCGATGTCTACGCGGCCATCAATCCTCAGATCGCCTTATGGCCCTGCCCGCAGTGGCTCTGGGACAATGACAACGGCGGCGGTATCGGAAGCGGGGACTGGAAGACGTTGGAGACCCGTCAGTGGATGGAGGAATTGGGCGTGCGTGTCAATTACTGCATCAAGGACGGCGATCAGATAATCAATTAAACAAAACGGCCTGTCGCCATGAAGCTGACAGGCCGTTTTTATTTTTCATCATCAGTCCCCGCCGGGGCCGTCCCTTCTGGGACGTGTGGACTCGGGAAGCGGCTCCACATAGAAGTCGTCTTTGTAGGGTTCTGTATCCACTTCGGGTATATCTCCATCACCGTAATCATCTTCCTTCGGATCATACGCTGCCATCTCTGTCACCTCCTTTTTTACGGCTGTTATCAGCCTTCCATCTGTCTTCCAAGGAATCCTGCTGCCGTCGTAGCCAGCTTCGTTTCCATATCTCCAAATCTTGCTCTGGGCTCTCGGCTTAACAAAGCAACCGCCCCGATCGCATCGCCTTCACAGATAATCGGCGCGATCACCTGGGCTGTGATCCCTTCCAGGGCTTCTCCAGTCAGGGGAGTGAAATTCTTATCATCTTTTCCAGCCAGCAATACGGTTCTTTCATTAATTACATTTTCCAGCTGTTTGCTGATCGTCTTCTGGAGCAGTTCCTTTTTCGAACCACCGGCAACCGCGATCACCTGGTCCCTGTCACTGATGCAGACGGTAAGTCCCGTCGTCTGTGCCATGGCTTCCGCATACTGGGATGCAAACGCCGTCAGTTCAACCATCGGTGAATATTTCTTTAAAATGATTTCGCCTTCCCTGTCTGTGAATATCTCTAACGGCGTACCCTCTCTCAAACGAAGGGTTCTCCTGATTTCTTTCGGGATTACCACACGGCCAAGGTCATCAATTCTCCTTACAATACCTGTTGCTTTCATATAAAACTCCTCCATGGTGTACAATTTTATATCACTGATACTATTTTGCTACGAACGCTGAGATTTATACTCATGTCTGCCATTTTTCGTAATATATCCCTGTCATTTTCCATCGAATGAGGTTTTTAAAATTGATTTACAGCCGTGAAGACCGCTCTGAATGCGGCTTCCGCAGTATCATGACTGCAGAGTATGGCGTAAGAAAATGCGCCAGTTCTTTTGAACTGGCGCAAATACGATCAGATTTTGTGGTTGATGGCTGTTCTGTTATATTCTTCCTGCCTGTCTTCTCCTCACCGTTCCGCTGCGCCGATCAGACATACCGGCGATCCGCAGCGGATCTCCTCATCCATGTCATCGATTTTTCCATTTTCTTCATCAAATCGAAACATGGTAATCGTATCGCTGTCCTGATTCGCGGAAAGGATTACGTCCCCGCAGAGGCAGAAATCCCTGGGCGTCTTCCCCCTCGTCCCGGTCCGCCCGGTGAACGTGAGAAGTCCGGTACCGGCGTCCACCGCAAACACCGCGATGCTGTCGTGCCCGCGGTTGGAAGCGCAGAGAAAACGTCCGTCGCCGGATAAATGAATGGCCGCACACGTGTTGTTCTCCGCCTGCTCCGGCAGTGTGGAGACTCTCTGCAGGATACGGTTTTCCCCGCCGCTGCATTGAATCACAAATACCTCCGAGCTCAGTTCACTCACCACATACATCAGCTCTCTCTTCTCACCGTTTAAGACAAAATGTCTCGGCCCCGTACCTCCCGGAAATACAATATCGCGCTTCTCGTCTGGCTCCAGCTTCCCATTCTTTTCATCGATCCTGTAATATTTGATCCGGTCGATCCCTAAATCCACGCACCAGAGACCTTCTTCATCCGCAGAGTACCCTGTATAATGAACATGAGGCCCCTCCTGTCTCTCTTCATTGGGTCCGTGGCCAGAATGTTGTTTCAAATCACACAGTTCCCCGATGGAGCCATCCGCATTTAACCGGAACATGGATACGCTGCCGCTCATATAGTTGGCTGCGTACAGAAAGCCCCGCTTCTCATCGGGAAGCAGATGACACGGCAGCGTTCCCTCCGTTCCCCGTGTGTTAAGAAGCGTCAGCGAATCGCTGTGAATCCGGAACGCAGCCACACCGCCTCCGCTCCTTCCTTCATAAGTCATGTCCTCCATAACGGAGTATAAAAACCGGCCATCGGAGGAAACCGCCAGGTACGACGGATTCGACACTCCTGCGGCCGCAAAAACTTCCGTAAGCCGCGGCTCCCCGCCTTCTCCCCGGATCAGCCTGTACCCGTGAATTCCGGCCTCCTCTGCCGCTGCATAGCTTCCTGCATATACGATGTAATTCTGCTTCATAAATGTTATCCTTTCCCCAAATCGTATTTTCTATCATTTTAACCGATAAAAAGAAGCTGCGCACCGCTGGTCTTACACAGCCGGTGCAGCAGCTCCCTTTCAAAATCTTTTAAGCATGCTCCTTACAGAATCCGGAACAGCCGCCTGCTTACGAAACTCCTACTGCTCTTTCGCAATCTTCATTGTCTGAATCAGAACGCTCCTTTCGTGACCCTTGGTGATACGTCCTTTGAGGAGCATACATACGCCTCATGCGTCACCCTTGCCGCCGTGCTGTCAGGAACCGGAGCTACAAATCTGTTCTCAAATGATTCATTCCTTTGAATGGTCAGCTCATTCGAAACTCTCTGCAGAAGATACATACCTAAAACGTCCATGGTTACCACCTTTCTTATATTTTATGATTATGGAAATATAGCATGCATTGGGGATTTTTATCCCTTCTTCTACTATTATTATATCATAAAATAGGCTAATAGCAACCATCGTAAGCTTAAATTTTTATAAACACTTTTCAGAATACTCTTTATTTTTCTGTCAATTCACGCAACTGTTTCAGCAGCTCTTCCGCCTGTTCCATCATACCGGCCGTGGTCTGGTTTTTCCGCCTGTCGATGAACGTAAAGTACGGTTCATCCGCCATATGGAACTTCAAATCGCCGCGGTACCGCTCCACCATAGCCGGTATGCCCGCCACGTTAAGCTTCGCTTTCTGATACATGGTGAGCCGGATCTCCTGGCTGTTGATGTTCACCTCGGTCACGTAAGCACCATGAGCCAGCGCCTTGATGGCCGCCACGTGCAGGAGATTTTCAACCGGCTTCGGAATATCTCCGAAACGGTCCATCAGCTCATCCTGCATATCCATGTGCTCATCCTCATTCTCAATACTGGAAATCCTCTTGTAAATATCCAGCTTCTGATATTCATTCTTAATATAAGAGGTAGGGATATAAGCGTCGATGTCGCAGTCCACCACAGTCTCGTAGGTGTCCTCCTCCCTCCGCTGGCCCTTCAATTCCAATACCGCCTGATTTAACAGTTTACAGTAAAGGTCATACCCGACCGCTTCCATATGGCCGTGCTGTTCCGCGCCCAGAACATTGCCCGCCCCGCGGATCTCCAGGTCACGCATGGCAATCTTGATGCCGGAGCCCAGCTCCGTAAACTCCCGGATGGCCTGGAGACGCTTCTCTGCCTCCTCCCGAAGCATCTTGTCACGTTTGTACATGAGAAACGCATAGGAAGTCCTGCTCGACCGGCCCACGCGCCCCCTCAGCTGGTACAGCTGGGAAAGTCCCATGCGGTCCGCATCCTGTATAATCATCGTATTGGCATTGGGAATATCGAGTCCCGTCTCGATGATGGTGGTGCAGACAAGCACATCGATCTCCCCATTGACGAAATCAAACATGATGCGCTCCAACTCATGCTCATGCATCTGGCCATGGGCGAAGGTCACTGAGGCCTCCGGCACGAGACTGGCGATATGGTTCGCCACCTCGTCGATGTTGCTGACGCGGTTGTATACGTAATACACCTGGCCGCCCCGGGAAAGCTCCCGGTTAATGGCCTCCCGGACCATCTCGTCATTATACTCCATCACGTACGTCTGGATGGGCATACGGTCTACAGGAGGTTCCTCCAGCACACTCATGTCGCGGATTCCCACCAGGCTCATGTGCAGCGTTCTGGGAATCGGAGTCGCAGTCAGGGTGAGAACGTCAATATTTTCCTTCAGCTTCTTGATCTTCTCCTTGTGAGCCACGCCGAATCGCTGCTCCTCATCGATAATCAGAAGCCCCAAATCCTTAAACTGGACATCCTTTGACAGCACGCGATGGGTGCCGATCACGATATCCACCAGTCCGCGTTTTAAATCCTCCAGCGTCTTCTTCACCTGGCCCGGTGTGCGGAACCGGGACATCAGATCCACACGCACCGGGAAATCCTTCATTCTCTGGACAAAGGTGTTGTAATGCTGCTGGGCCAGAATCGTGGTCGGCACCAGATACACCACCTGCTTTTCGTCCTGCACCGCCTTGAACGCGGCGCGCAGGGCGATCTCCGTCTTTCCGTAGCCCACGTCGCCGCAGATCAGGCGGTCCATTATCTTCCGGCTCTCCATGTCGCCCTTGGTGGCATCGATGGCATCCAGCTGGTCCTCCGTCTCCTCGTAAGGGAACATCTCCTCGAATTCCTTCTGCCATACCGTATCAGGCCCGTACGGGAAGCCCTGGGTGTCCTGTCTGGCTGCATATAGCTGCACCAGGTCCTTGGCGATCTCCTTAACCGCACCTTTCACCCTGGTCTTCGTCTTGTTCCACTGGTCTCCGCCGAGACGGTTTAATTTCGGCTTCTTCGCCTCGGAACCGGCGTACTTCTGGATTCCATCCAGGCGTGTGGCAGGCAGATAGAGGTTGCCTCCGTCTCCATACTCCACCTTTAGGTAATCCTTGATGACTCCATCCTGTTCGATCTTCTCAATTCCGCGGTAGATACCCAGGCCGTGGTCCTCATGAACCACATAGTCCCCCACCGACAGATCAGAAAAGCTCTGAATCTTCGTCCCTTCGTAAGTGGTCTTCTTCCTCTTCCGCTTCTTTTTCTCGACGCCGAACATGTCGCCTTCCGTAATCACGATAAACTTGATCATCGGATACTCGAAACCGCGGTGTAAGTTTCCGTAGGTTACCAGGATTTCACCCGGCTTTACTTCCACCTCTTCCCGGCTCTCATCCGGGCACCACGCCCGCAGATTGTACTCCCTCAAGTCGCTGGCAAGACGGCTGGATCTGGTCCTGGAGGCGGAAAGAAGGATTACTCGGTATCCCTCCCGTTTCCACCTGGTCAGATCCTTGATCAGCAGTTCAAATCCATTTTGATAGGAGTTCACATTTTTCACGGAAAGGCTGTATCTTCCATTTACTGTAAATCCGGAGAGCTTCTGCTCCAGGCCGGTCAGATACGCGGTACGGCTCTTCTGCGTCCTGGCCATCATCTCCTTAGCCGGGTAAAGCAGTCCCGTCTGTCCCGGAAGCAGATATCCGTGTTCGAGACGGGATATCATGCTCTCCCGGAACTCTTCCTCCACCGTCACACCCTTTTCCTTTAACCGCTCCGGCTCGTCTAAATAGATGACCGTGTCCTCTTCCGGGAAATAATCGAGAAATGACACACTGTCCCGGCAGAAATAATGGATATAACCGTCCAGGCCGTGCTGTTTCCAGCCTTCTTTAAGGCCATCCGAGAGTTCCGAGATAATGGAATGAATCCGGGCTGCCTCCTCCGTCTTAAGCTGCGCCCTCAAATCTTTCTCGTATTTCTTTGCCTCTTTTTCGATCGCTTCCCGTCCGTCTGCGATCTGCTGCTTCGTCAGCACCATCTCCGTGGCCGGATAGACCAGGACACGTTCCAGTTCTTCGATGGACCGCTGGCTCTCGATATCGAAGGTACGGATAGAATCCACCTCATCATCCCACAGTTCGATACGCACCGGCAGTTCCTCGGTCAGCGGGAATACATCAATGATTCCGCCCCGGATCGAAAACTGGCCCATGCCATCCACCTGGGCTACGCGCTCGTAACCCAGCTCCACCAGTTTTTCCTTCCACTCTGCGATATCTAAAGTCTGTCCGCTTCCCACCTCGAGAACCTGCTTCTGTAAGAAGGCCAGCGGAAGCAGATGGTCCATCAGCCCGTCAAAGGTAGTGACGACCACGCCGGACTTCTCCTCCATCAGCCTGCGGAATACGGCCATACGCTGTTTAGTTAAAAGATTTCCGTGAATGTCCGCGTTAAAGAACAGTAAGTCCCTGGCAGGATACAGAGAGACTCCCGGTTCGAAATTGCGGAAGTCCTCGTAAATCTCCCTGGCTCTGGTGTCGTCATAAGTGACCACCAGCTTCCAGGGCACCTCCTTCGCCGCCTCGTACATTAAATGGACCTTCTGGGAATCCATACAGCCGCTGACCAGAACCGGCCCTTTTTTCCGGTTTAAATCGCGGTCTAAGTCTTCAAATTCCTTCAGCTCTCTTAATGGACTTTCAAACACATCGCTCATGAATTCTCCTTATTTTTTCTGTTATAATGGTTCATCGCCGCATCTGCTCCGTCCTCGATCATCATGCAGGCCGCCTCCGCCGCGTCGCGGTATGCCTCCTCCATAACTGCCTGCTGCTCCTTCGGGAATCTCCCCAGCACGTAGTCCGCCAGATCCATGCCGCGCGGTTTCTCGCCTACCCCGATGCGTATTCTCGGAAATTCCTGAGTTCCCAGATGGCTGATGATATTTTTTAAGCCGTTATGGCCGCCGGCGCTTCCCTTTAAGCGTATGCGCAGCTGCCCTTCTGACAGATTAATATCATCGCAGAGAATGATGATGTTCTCCGGTTCTATTTTATAAAAGTCCGCGATTTCTCGGACGCTTTCCCCACTTAAGTTCATATACGTCTGGGGCTTCGCCAGGACCACCTTCTGACCGCCGATATATCCCTTTCCATACAGCGCCTTATGCTTCTTCTCCGTCACCGTCGTTCCGGCCTTGTCCGCCAGAATATCGATGGCTTCAAAGCCTACATTATGTCTCGTTTTTTCATATTCCCTTGTTGGATTTCCAAGTCCTGCGATCAAATACATATTTTCCGCTCCTTACTATGTTCTATATTAATTTATCTCTGAGTTCATGCCAATTATTTACGCGGGCAGCGAACCAGGCGAACATACCCGCATGTCCGGCCGGCGACTGCCGCGAGAACCAATGCCTAGTACTGCATTGCGTAATTAATTGTGAATAAAATGCCTGATATCTGCGTCAGAGGCGTGTCTGCAAAGCGACGGCGTAGTGGACCCTACGACTAGCTTTGCAGGCGCGGCTCTGGCGTAGATAGCAGGTGTTTTATCACAGTTAATTGCACAATGCAGTACTAGTTGCCAGCGGCGGGGTATTGGACTTCAGAACGCCCGAAAAGCGCTAGATTTCCTTGTAGGGGGTATCTAACGCTGGCTGGTTTACTCATTTTAACAGTTTGAAACCTTGATGTAAAGGGGGAAGAGAGGAATTTATCCAGTAAGATTTAAGAGAATGCTGCGGTTCAATATCAACGAATTACCATTAGAATCAGATAATACGCCACCGGCCCCAGCAGTGCGGGCAGGTAATTAGCAACCTTTAAATGCAGGATATCCAATAAATCCAGCGACATGGCAAAAATAAGAAGAGAACCTATAGCCGAGATTTCATTGATAACCGCATCTGTTAAAAACGGATGGAGCGCGCCCGCTAAGAGAAAAATCACCGTCTCATATAAGAACACAAACGGGCCGGACAGCATAACACTGGGGCCATAAATCGCACCGTAAATTAAGGAGCTGCAGGTATCCAGGACTATTTTAAATATCAATATGGACGCATCGCCCTTTAAACCAATGTCAAGCGGCCCCACAATTGCCATGGAACCAACACACTGAATCATGAAGACTGTTATAAAACCTTTCACAAAGTTTTCATTCGCTTTTTTAAACTTTGATTTAAGGAAACCACCAAACCGGTTGAATTTCCCATCCAGATCGCAGCCGGCGCCGGCCAATGCGCCTAAAACACAGCTGATAATCATCAGAGCTGAATTCTTTGTCGTTATTGCGCCCTGGATTCCTACTGCCGCAATACACAGGTTTGCAATAATCAGCACGGCATCAATCTGTTTTTTAGATATGATTTTTTTAACTAAACCACTTAGAAATCCTCCGGCTTCGATTCCTATCATATTGAGAAATATATATAACATAAGTAATGCTGCCCCCTTGGATCAATTACTTTAAAAAGTTTAACACGCTCTGTACCTCTGTCTTTACACCAGAGATAAGCGAATCTTCCTTAATCATAAACTTTGGATGATGATTGGCAAAGCCACACCCGTCCGCCGCAGTACCACCGCCCAGCTGGACAAATGAAATCGGGGCTATCTGACGATAATATGCGAAATCCTCGCTTGCGCTGATGATCGGCACTTCCCTCACCATCTCCGCGCCAAGCACTTCTTTCGCACTTTTCATGACCAATTCAGAGAGATTCTTATCATTGATAACCGACGGATAAGAAAATTGATAATCCAGATCATAGGATGCGCCATATATTTGACAGGTTTTATCCACGATATCCTTTATGCGCTGCGCGATTCTCTGTCTTGTCTCTTCGTTTACCGTACGGACAGATGCACTCATATAGGCTTTATCCGAGATGATGTTCGGCGCTTCCCCTGCTTTAAATTCCCCAACAGTAAGAACTGCCATCTCTCCCGGCGTCGCATAGCGGGAAATGACGGTCTGAAATTCATTGATCATCTGTACTCCCACAATGATGGGATCAATTCCCTTCTGAGGCATGGAGCCATGGCTTCCTTTTCCCTGTATGTTTAGGAAAAAACCATCTGCGGCCGTTGTCGCAGGACCTTCTGTGTGAACATTTATGGAGCCTGCATCTAGATTGGAGATAATATGCAGACCAATTACGGCATCTACATCATCAATGAGTCCGCTATCGACGATTGACTTTGCCCCGCCGGGATTGACCTCCTCTGCATGCTGGAATATGAATTTCACAGTTCCGTGAAGCTGGTGTTTCATTCCTGATAAAACCTTTGCCGCTGCCAAAAGCATGGCTGTATGGGTGTCGTGACCGCAGGTATGTGCAGCATTTGCCACTACAGACTGGTAAGGCAGCCCACTTTCTTCCTGCATCGGCAGTGCATCCATGTCGGCGCGAAGCAAAATAGTCTTTCCCCCAAAATCTCCTTTTAAAATACCCAATACACTGGTTTCTGTCGGCTCTGCAATTTCAATTGGCCCAAAGGAACGCAGTTTTTCTTTTACGTATGCCGCTGTGTTATACTCTTTAAAAGACAATTCCGGATTTTGGTGGATATGTCTTCTCCATTCTATCATTTCCTCTACCGGGATTTTATCAAACCATTCATTCATTTTCAGTACCTCCTACAATTTCTACAGGTTTTTTCACAAACAAGGCGCAAGCGCCTGAGATAATCATGCATACGCTCAGACAGATAAAGGAATATAAATAGCTGGTCGGCTGTGCGAATAAGCTAACTAACTGCGGTGAAATAATTCCGCCTACGAAAGCGCCGATATTTAATACGGCAAATGCGGCTCCGATAATCTGCTTTGGCACAAGCTGATAAGGTACCGATAAGAGCGCCGAAAATGCCAGCATCATAGTGAATACGGATACATACAAAGCTCCAATCGCAAGCATATAAATGGGAGCTGTTATAAATACCACTAAACATACAGCTGTCAAAATCGAGGATACGAAAATAAATTTTAATTCTTTTCCTTTAAAAAATTTGGTGATAATGGAACCGCTTGATGCCATCGCAATTGTCATGATGATATAAAAAGCAACCATTATTTTTGATAAAGTTCCCTGATTCTCCACGTTAAAATTAATCCGGAGCACATTGGGCAGCCAGAACAGCATGGCAACTCCCACAAGGTTGCTGAACAATACCGCGAGTGCCAGCAGTAATGTATTTTTATTCTTCCATGCGTCAAAGAAGCCAGCCTTCTGCTGCGGAGCCTTAACCACCGCATTTCCGGCTCCCTTATCTTTAAAATTGTTCTTCATCAAAAAGATGACGGCCAACAGCGCTACCAGGTAGCCTGCTGAAAGGAAATAATAAGCATAATGCCAGTTGCTGTTAATCATACTTTCACCAACGGTACTCGCCAAGATACCCCCAATTCCTGCTGTTGCAACAACGAAGGACTGTACCTTTGCACACTGATCACTCTGATAATGCTCGCTGATGATCTTCGGCGCGCCATTGGTATATCCCGCCTGCCCGAATCCAACCATGAAACGCAGCAACACGATTGCCCCCAAACCGGTAACACTACCAAACAGGAATGAAAATACGGTCAGCAGCGCTAATGAAATAACCACAAACTGCTTATAACCGAAGCGGTCCACCAGCCAGCCGCCGGGAATCGTCACCAGGATAAAGCTGACATAAAACACGGAAGAAAGATTCCCCATCTGTGTTTTTGTGAACCCATATGTACTAATTAATTTATCTGCTGTAAATCCGATCATACTTTTATCGAGGTTTGCAAAGATACCGATAAAACAAATTACACCAAATACAATCCATTGATTTTTTGTTAATTTCATGACCTTTTCTCCATTCTACTTGAACTGTTCTTCTGAACACAAACATCATAAACCTTCAATCAGCTTGAGAGTCAATAGTAAAATGAAAAAATATTTTATTTTCCGTCACGTGTTTCATAAGGGACCCATACCAAATGAGAAATATAATAATTCTCAGGTTCCCAACTGGCAAATATCACCCGTGAAATGCTTTCTCCCTTTATTTGCAGATGATTTTCTGCGGCAAAATCCAGCAGCATTTTTGACTTTTCCGGCATCGTGCTTTCCGGTGTTGCTTCATAATAAAATATGATTGCCGGGCAGGCTTCATAGTATTTCACAATCTCGCTCTCATGAACACCCAAAAACTCCGCCGTCGCCTTATCCAGACAAAAACCAAAATCAAACTCGTGCTTTCCGGATTTAATGACCTCCGGCGAGGCAGAACCTGACATAAATGGAAGATCTGCATGCTTTAACCATTTGACCAGTTCTGCCTGTACCTGATTATCCAAGATTAAATCAAACTGCTTCTGGTAATTCATCCGGTACAGAGCCGGCCGTATCCCTAAAAAGCATCCCCGTTTTGCATTCTGCGCCTGTGTCATACTGGAAATAGCAGAATGAATGCTGTTTAACTTCAGATTCATATAAAAAGCCTCATTTATCAGCTCCGCTTCTTTATTTTCCAAGGACATCTCCAGATTCGCCATGGAAGTCTGCTGCATGATATCGCCCACCTCCTGCAGCGAATATCCATATTTGTGAAACCTCTGGATATTCAGCAGATGATTGATCTGGATAATATCAAAATATCGGTAATTCGAATACTCATCCTTGAAGGGCCGGATTAATCCCTTTTTTTCATAATTTCGTATGGTTTCCGAGCTAATCCCCAACATCTTTGAGATTTCTCCGATTTTATATGTCTTCAATATAAGACCCCCACCTTCTATATTATTTATATAGAAGTATTATATCAGATCCTTTGCTGAATCACAGTTTAAATTGTATAAGTTGAGCCTCTGTCCCGCTCCCGGAAGATGGCGGAGGCTCAACCTATACTCTTAATTACCAAATTTACCCGAACGCACATCTTGCGGTGCCCCTCCCAATATGGTAAAATGCTAATGTCACTGAATCACACCTTATATAGGTTCAAAATAGGTTGAACGTTTCTACCAACTACCGGAATAGTTGACTATAAGGCTGGTTGGTATTTTTATGGGAAAAGGAGTGTTGTTCATGAGTTCAAATTCAAGTAACTATGATGTCATCATCATCGGGGCGGGGCCTTCCGGTATTTTCTGTGCCTATGAGCTGATTCAGCAGAAACCGGATTTAAAGATCCTGATGGTCGAGAAGGGGCGCAGAATCGAAAACAGGACGTGTCCGAAGAGGACGACCAAGACTTGCGTGGGATGCAAGCCATGTTCCATTACCACCGGTTTTGCCGGAGCGGGTGCATTTTCCGACGGCAAGCTGTCACTCTCTCCAGACGTGGGCGGGAATCTCCCGGAGATTCTGGGGTATGATAAGACAGTGGAGCTCTTAAAGGAATCCGATAACATCTATCTGAAGTTCGGCGCCGACACGAATGTATACGGCATCGACAAGCAGAAAGAGATTCAGGAGATCCGCAGAAAGGCGATTAACGCCAACTTAAAACTGATCGAATGTCCGATCCGCCATCTCGGCACAGAGGAAGGCTACAAGATCTATACCCGCCTTCAGGAGCATTTACTGGCTCAGGGCGTTGAGATGGAATTCAACACCATGGTAAAGGATATTATTATAGAAGATAACGAGGCGAAGGCTATCGTTACCGATAAGGGCGAGACGTATTACGCGCCGGAGATCGTATCTGCCATCGGCCGCGAAGGCTCTGACTGGTTCAGCCATATCTGCGACGCGCACGGCATCGAGACCCGCGTCGGAACTGTGGACATCGGAGTCCGCGTAGAGGTCCGCGACGAGATCATGGAGTTCTTAAACAAGAATCTCTATGAAGCGAAGCTGGTCTACTATACCCCGACCTTTGATGACAAGGTGCGTACCTTCTGTACGAATCCTTCCGGTGAGGTCGCCACAGAATACTACGAAAACGGACTGGCCGTTGTCAACGGGCACGCCTATAAATCCAAGGAATACAAGACAAACAACACGAACTTCGCGATTCTTGTCTCCAAGAACTTCACGAAGCCGTTCAAGACGCCGATCGAATACGGCAAGCACATCGCCCAGCTCAGCAATATGCTCTGCGACGGCAAAATTCTGGTTCAGACCTTCGGTGATTTCCAGCGCGGCAGACGTACCACGGAAGAGCGCCTCTGCCGCAACAACTTAATTCCGACCTTAAAAGACGCGGTTCCCGGCGATTTATCTCTGGTATTCCCGCACCGCATCATGGTCGATATTAAAGAAATGCTGCTGGCCTTAGACAAGGTCACCCCGGGTATCGCCAGCGACGAGACACTGCTTTACGGTGTGGAAGTAAAATTCTACTCCAACAAGGTTGTAGTCAATTCTGACTTCGAGACCAGTGTCACGGGACTTCGCGCCATCGGAGACGGCGCCTCCGTTACACGCGGGCTTCAGCAGGCATCTGCCAACGGAATCAGCGTGGCGAGAAGTATCCTGAAAAAAATGGAGAGTTAGGAATCATCATATAATCTATCATGGATAACAAATAAAGCGTGGAAACGCCGAGCAGATTCTTCTCGGTGTTCTCACGCTTTTTATTTGTTGCAGAGATAAATGGTCTCCCCCACGCACTGGCACCTATTTATTCAAACAGGACGCACTCATAATCGCAGTATCCGGCCGATTCCTCATTTTCACGCGAGCAGGACCACAGGCAGAGCTTCGCTCCTGTCCAGGTGGCCCGGCACAGCTTAAATACCGCCTCCAGCTTCTGGAACACGGTGCCATCGGCGGACCATGAAAACTGGTATGTCTTGTCCCCGGAGACAGAAAGCTTCAGCCACAGGCTGCTGCCGGCCGCGGGTGCCTTAAGGACACAGCGCTCCTCCGCTTCACCGAGGAACATTTTCTCTGAAACGGTCCCCTCATAGCAGCGAAGCTCCGGTCCGTCCGGCCCCTGATATAAGCCGGCATAAGCGTAGGAATGGCCCACCATGCCGATGCCGCCGAAATCTCCGTTTTTATCTCCGTGGAGTTCCAGCCTGGCTATCATGGAAAACTCCTTTTGCTGGGGGATCTGGGTCAGCACATTGGGGGCGTACCACAGGAGATTGTCCCTGTCCGGATTTCTGCGGCAGTACAGCCTTAGATGGCCCGGTGCGGCGGTCAGGGAATAGTTTTCCGGATTGGGATTTGCCTGCCACTGCCACTGGAGACCCAGGGTCTCCGAAGAGAAATCATCCGCACGCGCTATCTCATACTCCGGCATGCCTTCCGCCGGCATTTTCCATTCCGCCACAGGCTCGCCGATTCCGTCTCCGTCCGTATCCTGTCCCATAAACGGCCATCCGTCCACAAAACACATGGGCTGAAGATGGATGATTCTCCCCAGTTCCAGGACATCCTGAAAATGGATGAACCAGTCCCTTCCGTCCGGGGCCGTTATCCAGCCGCCCTGGTGAGGGCCATTGATGGGGGAATTGCCCTGACGCATGACGATCTTATACTCATAAGGGCCGTACACAGACGTGGATCTAAGGCAGGACTGCCATCCGTTCTCCACTCCGCCGGACGGCATTAAAACGTAATAGTATCCATCTTTTTTATACATCTTCGGCCCCTCTGTGGTCGGGGCGATCTGCTCGCCGTCGAAGATCAGGACCGGTTCGCCGATGAGTTCCCGGCAGTCGGGGTCGATCTCCACCACCATCAGGCGGTGCTTAACCCCAGCCCTGCTGCCCGCGTAGGCAAAGATCATGTATGCCTTCCCGTCATCATCCCAGAAAGGACACGAATCGATCCAGCCCTTTCGTTCGCACAGCATGTTCAGCTGGAATTCTCCATAGGGATCGCGGCTTCTGGCCACCAGAATCCCTTCGTCCACCAGAGGGATAAACACGATGAAGGTTCCGTTGTGGTAACGGATCGCCGGTGCCCAGGTTCCGGATCCATGGGAAGGCACCGCGTATTTTTCATACGGCAGCTCCTTCACACAGTAGTTGATCAGTTCCCAGTGCACCAGATCCTTCGAATGCAGGAGAGGTACCCCGGGAAAATAAGTAAAGGAAGACGCCACCATATAGTAGTCTTCTCCGACCCGAATCACATCGGGATCCGAATAGTCCGCGTACAATACCGGATTTTTGTAAGTCTGCATAAAATCCTCCATTTCAGCCACGCCCTTTCTTACAGGCCATGTGCTCTCATAAAGTTTGATAAATTCTGTGCGATCATGGTGTGACCCGCGTCTGAAGGGTGCAGTCCATCCGAGGACAGCCCCCGAAACGTTCCCATGATCTGCGTTCCATTCCTATAATACAACCAATCATACTTTTTTTCCAGTACAGCCGTGCACTCTTTTATCTTTTTTCTGAATGCGTCAGACTTTCCATTTTCTTCAAAATCATAATGATTGTAATAGAAATCTGTCACGAACACAGGTTTTTCCGGCTGAGCGCGTTTTACCGTATCAATCCAATGGTAAGCCCGGTCGTAAAGCTGACGGTCCGTCCATTCCTCCAGCACATTGACTCCCAGCTCAAACACGGCGGCGTCCCAGTCCTTCAGTCCGGCGATATACTCCGCCATTGCCTGGTCCATGAAGGCGCTCCCGGCGCTTCCCAGATTGATTAAGTCGTACCCCAGTTCCCGGGCTGTCTGAAACGCATACGTTCTGGATGGAACGGAAGCATTGCCGCCGTGGGTGATGGAGGAACCATAAAAGAGCAGGCGCTTTTCCGGCATTTCTTCCGGTCTGGGCGGCCTTAAGCTTCCGTGTATTTCCCGGATGGCGCAGCCCCAGTCGTAGGGAAACAGGACCCGTGTGACCTGCGGCGCAAACCCGCCGGGATTTCGCGGGAAGCGGCTGATATGGCTCCAGTCCTGCCTGTGAATGGTAATCTCTGTCTCCCCGACTCCCACCACGCCAGGACTGATCTCATAGCTGCCCTGATAATCGCCGGAAAAGACCTCCAGAACCCCTGCGGACCGGATCTGCCCGCTCACCGGCAGTCTCCGCAGGACGATTGTCACCGTCTCCTCCTCCATCACGAAGCGCAGCTCGCTGTTGCTTGCAAACAACATGTTTTTCTGCGCTTTCTCATTCAGCTGACACCTGACAGACTCCGGAATCCGGCTGATAATAAAATCTCCCCACGCTTTGTCCCGCAGGAGACCGTCCACATGGTACAGAAGCCCCTGTTCAAATTCCATCTCCGCTCCCTATCCCTTCATACCAGTCGTGGCAATCCCTTCCACGAAATATTTCTGCGCCGCAAAGAACAGAAGAATCAGCGGAAGAATCGAAACCAGCGCCATGGACATCACCTGATTCCACTGAATGTTGGAGGTGACATCGATGCTGACCCGGAGTGCCAGGGACAGCGGAAATTTGGATACAGTATTGATGTAAATGTTGGTGTTGAAGAAGTCATTCCACGTCCACAAAAACTGGAACAGCCCGGCGGAGAAGAGAGCCGGCTTCAAGAGCGGAAGCAGAATCTGGATAAAGCACTGAAACGGTCCGCAGCCGTCGATATAGGCCGATTCGTCCAAATCCCTCGGAAGCCCTCTTAAAAACTGTACCAGCATGAACACGAAGAACGGGTAGCAGCCAACCGCAGCCGGTGCGAAAAAGGTCATATAGGAGTCCAGCCATCCCAGCTTGTTAAACAGGGCATACCGCGGAATGATAATGACCGCATTGGGAAGCATGAGCGTTGCAATCAGGATCATGAACAGAAACTGATTTCCCGGAAAATCAAATCTGGCGAATCCATAGGCGACCAGAGAGCAGGAGGCCAGTGTGAGCAGCGTGGTGGGAATCACCAGCGCAAAGGTGTTGATAAAGTATTTGGCATATGTGTAGGTGCCTGTGGTCTTCCAGCCCTTGACGAAAGCTTCCATGCTCCAGCCCTGGGGAAGAATGCGCAAACTTCCGAAAATCTCATTGTTCGTCTTAAAACAGGCGAAGAACATCCAGATCACAGGAAACAGCATGACAATACCGAAGATGCCCAGAAACAGATAGGTAAGAACCTTTTTTAACTCTTTATTTTTCATCCTGATTTCCTCCTAGTTATCATAGTAAACCCATTTCTTGGAAGTAGCAAACAAGATCAGGGTCATAATCATGATGATGACAAACAGGATCCACGACGTAGCGCAGGCGTATCCCATCTTGAAGTATTTAAACGCATCCGTGTACAGCTTCATCCCCAGCACATAGGTGGCCTTGTTGGGACCTCCGTTGGTCACGACAAATGCCGATGTAAAGTTCTGAAGCGCCGTAATCAGCTGCATGATAATATTGAAGAACGCAATGGAGGTGATCATCGGCAGCGTGATCTTGAAAAATATTCTTACCCTGGAAGCGCCGTCGATTCTGGCCGCCTCATAGAGCGACTGCGGAACCTGCTTAAGTGCGGATAAGAACAGAACCATAGAAGAGCCGAACTGCCAGATTTCCAGCATACAAATGGTCGTCAGGGCCATTTCCGGTTTTCCCAGCCATTTGACCGGCGCGATATGAATCACGCCCAGCAGGCTGTTGATGAAGCCGTCATTCATGAACAGCACCTTCCAGAGGATGGCGACCGCCACAGAGCCGCTTAACAGCGACGGAATATAGTATACGGTTCTGATAAAGTTAATCCCCTTCAGTTCCCGGTTTAAGATCATGGCGATGATCAGCGCCAGCACCACTTTGCCGGGAACGGTGATAAACGTATATTTTAAGGTAACGGTTAAGGAATTCCAGAATTCCTTGTCCTTCGTAAACAGCCGCACGTAATTGTCCAGGCCTACAAACTCGGGTTTATGAAAAATATCGTAGCTCGTAAAAGAGTAAAACAGCGAACTCACAAACGGATACAGCTGAAATACCAGAAAACCAAAAATCCAGATACATACATAAAGAAAACCGATCCGGTTCCTCTTGGTCCAGCCGCCGTGGCTCGGTTTCGATTTCACACTCACATTAGCCATAATAAGCTCCTCCTGCCTTTTAAAACGGCCCGGAATCTTTCATATCCGGGCCGCATGTCTCATTCTCGTTTAGAGCGTGTTTGAAAATTTATTCTGGTCTTAATTCAAACCGCTTAAGTAATCGTTAATCAGATCGATGGCGTTGTCCGCCGCTTCCTCCGGCGTACTCTGGCCATAGGCGACGCTCTCGATCATGTCTTCCTGAATCGCGTAGACCTCAGCGCTTGTGGTGTATCCCTTATCGCTCCTGCCGTTTAATCCCGCGGCCAGATCGACAGCTTCCACTACGGTTGCATTTAACAGGCCCTTCTCCGCGCAGAGTGCCCGCGCCGTCTTAGTAGGAGGTACGGATCTCACATCCTTCAGCGTCTCCTGAGCCTGTGCGTCGTTGTAGAAGTAATTCATGAACTTCACGGCCTCTTCCACATGCTCGGAATTCTTGTTTACGGTCATATACTGAGGCGTATCTGCGAAATAGCCATCGCTTACCCGGTCCTCGGCCATCGGCATCTGAACCACGCTGCATTTCATTTCAGGGATCGCATCTGTTAAAAGGCTGATGCTGGAGGATGGTCCATAGGCAAATACAAACTTGCCGTCGATCCACTTCGGATTGGTGTGAATCTGTCCCTTAAAGGTCGCACTGTCCTCGGCCGCTTCAAAGACGCCGCCGTCGTAGCAGTCCTTGATGTACTGAAGCACTTCCACCAGCTGTTCTTTCGTAAAGCTGATCTTCTTTTCACTGTCAATAATAAAGGATTCTCCCGTTATCTGGCGCAGATACGGTCTTAAGACGTACTCACACAGAATCTTGGTATCCACATTCATGAAATAATAATCCGGGTTCTGAGCGTGAAGGGCCTTTCCCTCCTCGAGCATGGAATCCCAGGTAATCTGCTTTGTTAAATCTACGCCGCATGCTTCTGCCGCCGCGGTATTGGCAACGGTGGCCAGACAGGACATACCGGTGGGAAGCGCTAAGAGCTTTCCGTCAAATGTGCCGAACTGGCTGATAAAGGTCTCATCAAACCCGGACGGATCGAATAATTCCGGATAATCCTTGAAATCCACGAAGAAATCGCCTCTCGAGATGAAATCCGGGAGAGAGTCCACATTCTGCTGGAGGATATCAGGCGCCGTGCCGTTGGCCAGCATGGTGGATACCTTGTCGATATATCCCTGATCGGAGTTCATCTCCGCCTCGATCTTAACCTCCGGATGCAGCTTCTCATACTGGTCGATGACGGCCAGAGTCGCCTCATTTCTGGCATCGCCGCCCCACCACATGAAACGCAGGGTGATCTGGTCTCCGGAAGCCTTATCCGTCGTCTTCTCCCCCTCCGGTGCATTCGATGCGGCCGGTGCCGGTTCATTGGTACAAGCCGTCAGTGCCGACGCTGCCATTAGTCCTGTCATAAACAGACAGGCAAGTTTCTTTCCTTTTCTCATATCTGTTACCTCCGTTTGTTGTCAACTGTACCGTTGACTGATTATCCATAGGTTTGTGAAGTACCTCACCAAGTGCTCATAGTATATCGGATTTTTCAGGAAGAGGGAAGAAACTTCAAATATGGAATCGTATCATTTATTACAAAAATGTGGAAAAAAGTATCATTTATTATGATATTTCTTCATTTTTATGGAAGTATGGTTTTGTTGAAAAAATACGGATGCTTTTTCTCTTTCTTTTCTATATAATAACAATCAGAAACCATACAATCAGAGAAAGGGGGCACTTCCTATGTATCAGGTAATCATCGTCGACGATGAAGCCAAGATCCGCAATGGCATTGCCGGGCTGTTTCCGTGGAGCCAGCTGGGCTTTGAGATCGCCGGCTGTTTTTCCAACGGCAAAGCCGCTTACGAATACACGCTTGCCAACCATGTGGACCTGATTCTGTCCGACATCCGCATGCCCATCATGGATGGCCTGGAGCTTTCCGAAAAGCTTCTGGAAAAAAAGGACATTAAAATTATCTTCTTCAGCGGCTACCAGGACTTCGACTATGTCCGCCGGGCCCTGCGCACCGGGGTCGTTGACTATCTGTTAAAGCCTGTAAAATACGATGATCTGGTGGACTGCCTGACCCGCATCCGGGACCGCTTAAACCGTGAGACCCACGCCGCTCCGGCCCGGGAGGAGGAGAATCTAAGCTACTACGAAAAGATAATCAGCCTGGTTAAGAATTATCTGGATACCGACTATCAGAACGCCACTCTCGAACAGGCAGCACGGCTTGTAAACTTAAGCCCCAACTACTTATCGAGAATTATGAAGGAACACTCTGACGTCAATTTTTCCGACTACCTCTTAAAGACCCGCATGGAAAATGCCGCGCGGATGCTGAAGGACATCGGCTACAAGCAGTATGAGATCGCCGACCGGGTGGGCTACGACAATCCCAAAAACTTTTCCAGGGCCTTTCACCAGTATTTCCACATGACGCCTTCGCAGTATCGGAAAAGCAACGGTGCAGATCATGATTACGGGGGGATATCATGAGAAAACGCAACTTTATCAAACGTTTTTTATACTATACGGGAATTATCACCATTCCCATTATCACGCTGTTCTTTATCTTCATGGCCGTCATCGTGTACCGCAAACAGCAGGACATCGAGACCGAGGCCGTCAAATCGGCCCAGGCCGTGAGGGACAACTACTCTCTCGTGCTGGACAGCGCCGCGACCCAATACGACCTTCTGGCCCGGAATCCCAGGATGTCCATCTCCCTGCGCAATTACATTTCCCATAAACAGATCGGCTATCTGGATGTGATACTCACCAACAGTATCCTTTCCAACTTCGCCTCCCTCACCAGCCACGCCTCCTACATCGCCTCCGTCTATTACTATCTCGACGGCTACGACTCTCTCCTTACCTCCAACACAGGAGGCATCACCCAGCTGTCCCAGTTTTCTGATTTGAACTGGCTTCCTTCCTATGTGGAATCGGAGCGGAACGAGTGGGTGGAAAAGCGGAATATGCATTTATATTCCTACACCAATCCGATTCCGGTGCTGACCTACTATAAAAAACTCAGCATGTTCCGCGGTGTCGTCATGGTAAATATCTACGAAGACCAGTTAAAGCAGATGCTGGGGGGCGGCTCCAGCCTGGATCAGTTTTTTATCATTGACGCGGATGGCAGCTTCCTTCTTCAGGGCAGAGGGACCACGGAGCCGGACCAGGAAACGAAGGACGCCCTCCTTTCCGCGGTACGCGCCGCCTCGGGGACACCGTTTCAGGACTGGATCTCCTTTGACCACACCAAATACTTCGTGCGGATCGTTCCTGCGGACTGCGGCACCTATATCGCCGCCTGTACCAGCCGATCCAGCTATTATCAGGCTCTTTACACACTCCTTTTTCAGCTTTTCATCGTGCTGGCCGTCATCATCTGCACCGTGGTCTGGATCGCATACACCATCACGAAGAAGAACTTTCAGCAGATTGATTACTTCGTCACGGTATTTTCCGACGCGGAACGGGGAACCTATAAGAATGAAAAGCCGGCGTTTATCAAGGATGAGTACGATCTCATTCTGAATAACATTGTACAGCTCTTCATCCGCCAGACATTTCTAAAGAACCAGCTGGCCCTGAAGGAACAGGAGCAGAAGCTGGCGGAAATGACGGCCCTGCAGCTGCAGATCAACCCGCATTTTCTCTTTAACACGCTACAGACTCTGGATTTCAAGGCTCTGGAATACACGCAGAAACCGACGGCCCTCAACAGAATCATCGAGGCACTGTCGGATATTCTCAAATACTCTCTCCAAAACACGGCCTCCATGGTCACACTGAAGGACGAGATCGAATACCTGAAGAAATACGATCACATCCAGCGGTACCGCTACGAGGATAAATACATTCTGTACTACGATTATGACGAGGAACTGGAAACCACGCCGATCATCCGGCTTATCCTTCAGCCCCTCATTGAAAACAGCCTGTATCACGGCATCAAACCACTTTACGGCTCCGGCTTTATCAAGCTTAAGATCACGGAAAAAGCAGAGTGGCTGACTGTTACCGTCATCGATACCGGCGTGGGGATGAATCCGGCCGAAACCGCGGCGCTTTACGAGAAGATCAACCACCCTGGAAATGAAAGCATCGGGCTTGCCAATGTGAACAGCAGGCTGGTCATGCAGTACGGCGAGGAATCCAGGCTGAGGATACTGAGCAAAAAGAATATGGGGACCTGCATTTCCTTCCGGATTCCGCTTTCCCGGTCTTTATAAAATCTTTATACTCAGAATGCGAAACCTTCCTTGTGTTTTTTCTATTTTGCAATATAATAGTACTATTACTATTCAATATTTCTCAAAAGGGAGTTTCGCATGAAAAAAAAGACTAAGTTACTCTTAAACCTTGCTCTGACTCTGTTTTTCCTGATTATGATCATTGTCAAGGGCCCCAACTTAAATCCGCTGTATTCGGATGGCGCATTCGCCTGGTGTTTTATAGTCAGCTCCTACGTCATCTTAAATTTCCTGATTGGTCTGGGCGGAATCCGTGTTACTACGGATCAATCCTCCCACATGTCCGTCAGCGTGGACAAGAACGTCAAGGGAATTAAAACTGGAATTACGCTACTGATCATTTTCTGGCTGCTGTATTTTGCAGTCACGGTCCTCTCCATGCCTCTGTTTAATTACAAGGCTTACCGCGACCAGTTAGGGCAGCCCGAGATTTCGGAGTTTACCGAGACGGTACAGCCGCTGGCCCTTAACCAGCTTCCGGTCGTGGACAAGGCACTGGCCAGGGAACTGGCCGATAAGAAGGTCGGCGAGAATCCGGGACTTGGCAGCCAGGTCGTGCTGGGAACTCCCGTGATCCAGAAGGTCAATGGAAAACTGGTGTGGGTTGTTCCGCTGGAGCACTCCGGCTTCTTCAAATGGTTAAAGAACCTGGACGGTTCCGCCGGATACATCGTCGTATCCGCGACCGATGTAAGCGATGTGGATCTGGTAACGGATCACAAGATCAAGTATCAGGAGAATGCCTACCTGCTGGACGACTTAAACCGCCATGTACGCCTGTTTGAGGGCGGCCTCTTCCGGGGTATGACGGATTACTCCTTCGAGCTGGATGACGACGGCGTTCCCTACTGGGTAATCACTACCTATAAGAACCGCTGGCTGTTCAGTCTTCCGGAGGCAAGCGGCGTGGCGATTGTAAACGCCTCCACTGGTGAAACCAATTACTACGGTGTGGATGATCTGCCGGAATGGGTAGACCGCGTTCAGCCGGAAGAGTTTATCATGCAGCAGATTCAGAATCAGGGCGCCTATGTTCACGGTATCTTCAACTTCTCCAACCAGGATAAGTTCCGAACCAGCCAGGGCAACATCATCGTCTACAACGGCTCAGACTGCTACCTCTTCACAGGACTCACCAGCGTGGGCTCCGATGAATCCGCCATCGGATTTATCATGGTGGACATGGTAACGAAGGAACCAAAGATGTACCAGATGAGCGGCGCCACCGAGATGGCGGCCCAGCAGTCCGCCCAGGGTAAGGTTCAGCAGTATGGCTATTCCGCATCCTTCCCGATGATCATCAATCTGGACGGAAAGGCCACGTACTTCATGACACTGAAGGACAGAGCCGGTCTGATCAAGCAGTACGCTTTCGTCTCCGTATCCAACTATACGAATGTCGGAACCGGGGAAACTATCGACAGCGCGCTCCGTAATTTCCGGCAGGTTATGGGAAGCAGCAATGACGGCATCATCACAGGGCAGAATGCAAAGGAAGCCGAAGGAAAGGTCTACCGGATCGCCAGTGAGGCATTAGGTGAGAGCATCACCTACAAGCTGATCCTGAAGGAGAAACCGGATCAGATCTTTACCATTTCCTACGATCTGAGCAATGAACTGGCCCTCACAGAGCCGGGTGACCGCGTAAAGATCAACTATATGGCGAGTGGTACCGGAATCTGTATTGCCACCGCGTTCGACAATCTGGAGTTTAAGCAGATATCCGATGATGAAGCAACGGCTCCGGCTGAACCGGATGTCCCTCTTAAATCGCCTTCACCTGGCAGTGAGGTTCCGGATGGGGGCATGGCTGGAGGCGCCAGCGGCGTTCCAGACAGCAACGGTCCAGCGGAGGCCGAGAGCAGCAAACCCGCAGAATCGGTAAGCAGCGCAGAATAATTATAAGGATAAGAAAAAGCTATGGAATTATTGCCCGGCAATATTTCCATAGCTTTTTCTTACGATTTATCTGTCCTGCGGCCCCCTGCCGCCCATCCACGTCATCCCAAGAATCAGCGCGGCTCCGACCATCTGCGGTACGCTCATGGTCTCCCTGAGTATCACTGCGGATAAGAGAATCGCGGTCACCGGATCGATATAGCTTAGGACCGCCACCGTCTGCGCCGGCAGCTTCTTCATGGCCGAAAAATACAGAAGGTATCCCACTCCGGTATGGACAATCCCCACAAATGCCAGCAGGACCCACGATACCGCCGGAACGGACGCCCAGACCGCAGAGAACGGTTCTGCAGCGGTCAGCACCGTATAGGGAAGCAGGATAACAGCCGCCACGCCCAGCTGTGCAGCAGTTGTCTCCAGCCCGGTCAGGCCCCTCATAAATTTGTTGAGTATCATGACACTGGCATAAAGGACCGCGGCCATCAGGCCGAAGAATATGCCTAGAAGGCCATTTTCACCGTTTTCCAGAAAGAGTACATTGGATACCAGGAGCATTCCGATGACCGCTCCTACCGCACAGCCCAGCTTTTTCTTTGTCAGCTTCTCCCCCAGCACAATGGGCGACACAAGGATCACGAACACCGGGGCAAAATAGTAGCTGAGTGTCGCACACGACACCGTCGTATATCGGTAGGCCTCAAACAGAAAAATCCAGTTAAAACCGATTGCCGCTCCTGAAAGCACCAGCACCAGCCAGTTGCCCTTAATCGCTCTCCAGTTGACCGGCTGTTTCATCAGACATCCGGCCGTGACCAGAAAGAGGCAGCCAATCACGCCCCGCACCAGGGCAATCACACTGGAGGGGAGCGCGATCCCCCGTACAAACAGGCCAATGCTTCCAAACATCAGCATGGCCACAATCACATTCACTTTTGCTTTCATACTTTAACCCATTCCTTTGTTAAACTACGATTAACTTTAGTTGTTTTTCCTGGGAATGTCAACCTCTTTTCAAACAAAGACAGGCGCCACTCCGAATTAACGGCCGTGGCGCCTGTTACTCTCATATCACTTCAGTCTCCTGCATTGCATGAATATCGCAGTGAAAGTGCAATGCTGCACTGGCTCTGTATGCCGCTTAGATCAGCTTCAGCTTCTTCATGGCATACTCAATTCCATCATCCTCCACATTCTTTGTAAAGAACGTGGCATATGGCTCCAGCTCCACATCATGGTGTCCCATGAGAATACAGTTCTTCGCATGTTCAAACATCGGAAGGTCGTTGGTGCTGTCACCGAACACGTAAGCGTCCTCAAGCGCCATTCCGTACTTCTCCAGAACCACATCGATGGCAGTCGCCTTGGAATAATCCGCCGGAACACATTCATAGAACCCGTCTCCCCGGTCTATGATGTTATATTCCAGCCCCAGCGCCCTTGAAAATCCGGCCAGATCGCTCTGCTCGTCTGCGAATACGCAGAACTTATCGAAATCATAGCAGTCATCTTCCCAGGTATAAGGCGCTCCATGGCCGTCTTTCTCGACATTTTCCCGGATCTGTTCCAGCTGGGTAAATCTGGTTTTGGCTTTTCTGAAATAGCAGTGCTCCGTGCCTTCCAGAATTCCTTCCATATTATACTTTAAAATGTCCTTCTTAATTTGCAGGCCGCGCTCATGAGGAATGGTAAAGGAAAACAGCACCTCGTCATCCACAATCACCCTTGTGCCGCATCCGCAGCAGTAGCCGTCCACTTCAACCAGGCCCTTGATCGGACCGATCAGGCTGTATGTACGGCCGGAATTGATAAATACCAGATGCCCATTGGCCCGCGCTTTCGCAACCGCACGCTTGGCACTCTCCGGTACATTCCGGTTCACTTCAGAAAGAAGTGTCCCATCTATATCAAAAAATAATGCTTTTCTGTTACTCGTCATTCATCACCCCGAAAACGGATACTGCCCGTTTTTTCATCCATGCTTTCTACGATTGCAAGGGATTCGACACGGATTCCATCCGCACGCAGACGGTCTCCTCCAGGCTGAAAGCCCTTCTCAATCACGATTCCTGCACCGACTAACTCCGCTCCCGAATCCTTCACAACAGCTGCCAGGCCCTCTAAAGCCTTGCCGTTAGCAAGGAAATCGTCGATCAGCAGAACCTTGTCTCCAGCGCCTAAAAATTCTTTGGCAACCATGATATCATAGACTTTACCATGTGTAAAAGATTCCACCTTGGTGGTGTAGACATCCCCGGCGATATTCTTCGTCTTGGACTTCTTCGCAAAAACTACCGGAACATCGAAATACTGGGCAACAATACACGCGATGCCAATTCCGGAAGCCTCAATTGTAAGGATCTTATTGATACTGTCATCGGAAAAACGTCTCTTAAACTCCTTTCCGATCTCTTCAAACAGCTTAATATCCATCTGATGGTTTAAAAAGCTGTCTACCTTCAATACATCGCCGGATTTAATCTTTCCGTCTTTCCGTATCCTGTCCTTTAAAAGCTGCATAAAGGTTCCCCCTACTCGTAAAATTTTTTTATTTGATTACTGCATTATCAACTAAAAATTTCATGGTCTTGGTAGAAATCAGATAGTCGTCCACATTATATGCTCCGGCTGACTCAATCATCTGATCTTTACTCTCGTATCCCATCTCTGTCGCAAGATTATCACGATCTTCGTCAGATACGGTTATACCTTCCTGATCCGCGATCGCGTGGAATACCAGTCTCTGCTCAACCGCAGACTTTGCAATATTCTTTACGTAGTTCTCTTTAAAGGTCTCCTCATCCACACCGTAGAACGCGGATGTAAATGTATTTAAATCAATGCCGTACATCGCTGCCTGATTGGTATAGTTGAGCAGATAATTATTGAAGTTCGCATCAACGGCTTCCTGCGTCGTCTCGATCTGACAGTTTTCAACGACTGCTTTCAGGATGTCATTCTCAACTGCCGCCTGCGCCTGGCCTTCCTTCTGCTCCAGAAGGCTCTGCTTTTTGCTTTCCTTATACTCGTCAACCGTCTTGAAATCAGATACTTCCTGAACGAACGCCTCGTCTAATTCCGGCATGTTCTTTTCCTGTACGTTGTTGACAGTTACCTTGAATACAACTGCCTGGCCGGCTAAATCCGCGTTGCCGTAGGATTCCGGGAAGGTTAAGTCGAGCGTCACCTCGTCGCCCTTTTTTGCGCCGATCAGTCCGCTCTCAAACCCGTCAATAAACTGGTGAGAACCGATCACAAGATCCTGTCCCTGAGCGGTACCGCCGTCAAACGCCACGCCATCCTTTGTTCCTACATAGTCAATATTTACCTTATCTGTATCCTGAACAGCACGGTCCACATCATCATAGGTGGTTTTGCTCTCGCGCTCTGATAAGATCGCAGCGTCCACTTCTTCGTCAGATACTTCCACCGGTGTCTTGGTCACTTCGATTCCCTTATAATCACCGAGTATCACAGTACCGTTATCGATTCCGGATAAATCCATCATCTGCAGCTGTTCAGACGCGCCCGCCTCTGAACCGGCCTCCGTAGTAGTCTCGGCAGTGGTTTCCGCAGGTGTCGTCTCTTCTGCCGCCTTCTTGGAGCAGCCTGTCACAACTGCCGCCATAATAAGACCACAGGCAGCAACTTTTAAAAATTTTCTCATAATACGTTCCTTTTCCTTTAATCAAAATAATAAATATATAAAATGCTTCCTGACAGTTATACCATATCGGAGCATGTAAAAAAAGCTTTTTACCGAAATTAACAAAAATTTCAGAATACGCAGCTGCCGTTTACGGCTCCGCAACCCCTTAGGATGCCCTGTAAAAAGCCAGAAACGCTTTGTATGTATTATATACATCCAGCTTGGAGGCCAGCTCAAACGGAGAATGCATGGAAAGAATCGGCACTCCCAGATCGACTACGTCCACGTTCATATGCGCTACATACTGAGCGATTGTTCCGCCGCCGCCCACATCGACAGCACCGAGCTCACCGATCTGCCAGTACACGCCCTCCTGATCCATCATAGCGATGACCTTTGCCATCACTTCGGCGCTGGCATCGTTGGATGAGGACTTCCCACGGCTTCCTGTATATTTAGTCAATACGCATCCCTTATTTAAATAACAGGAATTCCGCTCCTCATAGACATTCGGAAATGTAGGATCGTAAGCCGCATTCACATCGGATGATAAGCAGATGGAATTCCTCAGTGCGCGTTTCACATCTGCGCCCTGTGTCTCCGCCAGTTCTTCTACATAATGGAGTACATAATCGGAGTTTAGTCCGGTATTTCCCACAGAGCCGATCTCTTCCTTATCGGTAAGAATGGTTACAGTGGTGTAGACCGGATTCTCTGTCTCAATCTCCGCCATCAGCGCTGTGTATGCACACACTCGGTCATCCTGTCCGTAAGCGCCGATCATACTGCGGTCCAAACCTACGTCGCTGGCCTTATGAGCCGGAACCAGTTCTATCTCGGCACGGAAAAAATCAGCCTCAGTAATTCCATAACGTTCGTTTAACAGCTGAAGCGCCAGCAGCTTAACCGGCTCCTTGATCTTTGCTTCGTCCACATATGGAATCGAGCCAATAATTACATTCAGCTCTTCCCCCTTCAGTCCATCCTTTAAGGGGCGCATATTCTGCTCAGCCGCCAGATGCGGAAGCAGATCCGTCACACAGAAGACCGGATCGCCTTCCTGTTCCCCGATATTCACCTCTACAATCTCGCCGCTCTTCTTCACGATGACGCCGTGCATGGATAACGGGGTGGCCCCCCACTGATATTTGCGGATTCCACCATAATAATGAGTCTTAAAATACGCCAGATCACTTTTCTCATAGACAGGATTCGGTTTCAGATCAAGGCGTGGGGAGTCGATATGCGCTCCGTTTAAGCGAAGTCCTTCTTCTACAGATTTACTTCCGAACGTTGTCGCTATCACCGACTTTTTCCGGTTTACCAGATATACCTTGTCGCCTGCAGAATACTTCTTACCGGCTTCAAACGGCGTATAGCCTGCGGCTTCCAGGATCTTTACAGCTTCCTTTACGCACTCCCGCTCTGTCTTACCCTTATCCAGAAATGCCTTGTATCCTGCCGAGAAGGCTTCCGCAGCTTCACGCTGTTCCGGCGCCTCCTTTGCAATATTCGGGAATTCCCATATTAATTCCTCTGCTAAAATTTCTCCCTTTGTCTTTTCCATTGTGTAAATAACCTCCATGTTTGTCTGTTTATTTTATTGTTTCAATTTGCGCCCGGTAATCTCTCAAAGGGCAGCTGTATCCTATTTCAGAAAAGTTCGCCGCTGTCAAGCACCAGGGTGAACGGTCCGTCATTTTCCAGATCTATCTTCATATGTGCGCCAAAGCTTCCATGCGCTACCGTCTGAATGTGTTCACGGCACCGGGCAATCACATATTCGTACAGTTCTTCCGCCAGTTTCGGCCCCCCGGCCTTTACAAAGCTGGGCCGGTTGCCCTTTTTACAGTCCGCGTAAAGCGTAAACTGGCTTACCACCAGAAGCGCTCCTCCGACATCAGCCAGCGAAAGATTCGTCTTTCCATTCTCATCTTCAAAGATACGCAGTTTGCATATCTTATCCACCATCCGGTCCGCTGTCTGCTCCGTGTCCGTGTCTGAGACACCCAGAAGAAGCAGAAAACCTTTGCCGATGGCTCCAATTACTTTCCCGTCCACGGACACTGCCGCGCGGGAAACTCTCTGCAGTACAACCTTCATGCCAATAACTCCTGTCTATTAGTAACAGTTCAGACTGTTACGTCTACTTTAATACAAGCCGGAGATATTCAAACAGCGTCTCCGTCGCCCGCTCCCGATAGACGATCTCTCTCGCCAGAACCGGGTAATCTGTGATGATGTTGTCAACTCCCAGCATTTTCATACGCTCCATCTCGCTCTTGTTGTTCACCGTCCACGCATGGATCGCTTTTCCTTTTTCATGGGCGGCTTCCACCAGCTTACCGCTGACAAAGCTGGACCGTATGCTGATAAAATCCACATCATCATCAGAGTAATAATCGCCGTACGCGGCAGAAATAATATATCCGGTTCGTATATCCGGATCTAATTCCTTCACCCTGGACAGATAGGAGAGGCGTGTGGACGTTACCACACACTGTTCCTTCATCTGAAAATCCGAGATCAGCTCCACCACCTTATCCGGCAGGGGACTGTCCTTTCCCAGGTTCTTAATTTCAATATTCATCTTGACCCGGCCCTTGCAGAACTCCATAATTTCTGCGAGCGTCGGAATCCGCTCTCCTTCGAACTCCTTGGAAAACCATTTCCCCACATCCAGATCCTGGAGATCTTCCAGGGTGTAGGAGCCGATAGTCCGGTTCACTCCCGCCACCCGTTTCAGTGTGGAATCATGCCCCAGAACCACCACGCCGTCGGCCGTCTCCTGCACATCGATCTCCACAAAATCGGCCAGATTCTCCACTGCCAGTTCCATCGCGGCCATGGTGTTCTCCGGTGCTGATTTAGAGCTTCCGCGGTGAGCCGTGATCTGGATCTCCGTCAGGATATCATCGGTTATGGCCGAACCATTTCTCACAAGATTGAAGAGAAAAAAGAGGCTGAGCGCCGCCGCCACAGCCACGCCCGCTCCCAGTATCCGTCCGCGGAACGATTTTCTGGAGGGATAGGAGAAATCCCATCGGGGCTCCCGGCTCAGACGGTTGCTGTACTGATAATACTGGACGCTGAGCGCCGCAAAATTCCCCAGAGCCAGGGCCATGCTGGCCAGGAAGATAAGAACCAGCTCGATCCGGTCCCCGACCGCCGGCAGAATCGCCAGCGCCAGGCGGTTATCCGTAAACAGGCTCATACCGATCGCCGCCACCAGGATACAGAAAATATAGATCACATGAAGCAAAACGATCAGTCCCGCATAATATCCGCCCAGCAAAAACACGGTATTCGCCAGATGGCCCTTTAACAGCCTCCGGCTTCGCCTGTAACCGTCCCGGAAGTTCTTCTGTTCGATCATACAGGTGTAAAACGTGTACAGCCCCGGTACAACCGCCAGGATGACCAGCACCACCGCCGCGCAGACCGCCAGGCGGCCGGCATTCTGCTTCATCAGCTCCGACATAACAAAATTCAGCGGCTTGACATGGGTCAACACCCGGTAGATTAAATAGAGGTTGGAAATCCCATAATCGGCCAGAATCAGAAGCCCTAACCGCCAGTTTTTCTTCTTAATCTCATCAGACAGCTTCGATAATCCGCCTAAAAAGATCTCTCCCACACTGAGCTTCCGGAAATACGCCGCCCCCTGAAACAGGGTCAGGAGACATCCGGTCTCAAGCGCAAGAAAGAGGATGCCAATGATACCGATCACAAGAATCATGACGATCGTCCCCGGCTTCAGAAAAAAATAACCAATATTGCCCGCAGTTAAATAGCTGTATCCGGCCATCTTTAAAGACCACTTTAATCCCTTATTAAGCAGGAAGAGATAAAGCGGCCCGGTAAGCAGGCGGTACAGGACTTCAAAAAGCAATGCATTCTTCTGATTAAATTTAAGAATCTGGCATGTTTCCTTCGTCAATGTCCTCATATACAACCTTCTTCTACAGGGTTATTATTTTCAATCCATAGCCTGTCATTCCAATCCATATCCCGTTGTTTCCGTCCCCGCCTGATCTGCTAAAAAGCAGCCCGAACGGATGGAATCCGCTCTGGCTGCCCACATTCTACGGTAATTCTTCCTCTGCCACTTCCTCGTCATCGGGCATCTCCTGATCCTGCGACCGCTGTGCCTCCGCAAGTTCCAAAATAGCCTGATTTAAGGAAAACATCTTTACATCCAGCATATTCACCACATCCGCGCAGGCCTTCAATTCCTGCTGTAAATACGCCGGGGCATTTCCTTCAAATTTGTAATAGATCTTATGTTCCAAACTTGCCCAGAAGTCCATGGCAATGGTTCTGATCTGAATCTCCACCTTCGTATCGACAGGTCCGTCAGTCAGATAAATCGGAATCGTCACAACCATATGATAACTCTTATAGCCATTGGGCTTTGGATTCTTAATGTAATCTTTTACGTAGAGCACCGTAACATCGCTCTGTTTCGTTATCATCTCAGCGATCTGATAGATATCTGATGTAAAGGAACAGATAATCCTTATTCCCGCGATATCGCTTAACTTTTCCACCATGTTGTCGATCGTCACTTCAAATCCGTAGCGCTTCAGCTTCTTAACGATACTGTCCGGTGTCTTAAGACGGGACTTGATGTGCTCAATCGGATTGTAATTGTAGATGTGCACGAACTCATTATTGAGTATCTCAATCTTTGTATTGATTTCCTTTAATGCCGAGTCATACAAAAACATCACAGATTTCCACTGGTCAACCTGGTTAAATGAATTGGGAATATTCATCTTCATTCCTCCCTTCCTCACCACGTGTCCGCATTCTAGTCAGTCCGGGCAGAACCGCGACAAAACGCCTCTGCCCGTTAGAATTAGTATACCATAGAAACCCGGCATTTTATATTCTTTTTCCTGACTTTCTAAAATTTTAATCCTTTTAACAGTGCGCCCAGGCCCGTAGTCACTTCTCCGTCGCCCTTGAAATCGAATCCTTCTAAATCGATTTCCTCTTCCGGTTCGAGGGCCTTCATGCTTAAGCTGATCTTGTTGTCTTTAATGGAGATAATTTTTACTTTTACCGTCTGGCCTTCCTTTAAGACAGCGCCCGGATGTTTGATTCTCTGGTTGCTGATCTGTGAAATATGAAGAAGTCCGGATAAGCCGTTCTCCAGGTTTACAAAGGCGCCATACTCTTTTAGTGTATCCACGGTTCCTTCCATGACGGCTCCCACTTCACACTTGGCGATCTTCTTATTCTTTTCTTCCTGAAGCTTCGCACGCGCAGGCTCCTTACCGGAAAGCACCAGTTTCTTTGCTTCCGGATCAGCGGTAATAACGGTGGCTTCTATTGTCTTTCCATTATATTCCTCTAAGTCCTCAACATATTCCGCCGCCAGCTTGGAAGCCGGAATAAATGCTCTGACGCCCTCCAGATACGCAACGGCTCCGCCCTTTACGATCTCTGCAATCTTAACGTTTACGATGGTGCGGTCGGCCAGCATCGCGGCAAACTTATCCCATAACCGGTTCTCGTTGGCTTCCTTCATGGAAAGCTCGATATTGCCTTCCCCGTCGTCAGTGCTGATGACCGTGGCTGTAATCTCATCGCCGGGATGAATCTCCGCCTGAAGCTGGAAATCAGGATCACCGTTGATGTTCTCCTTGTTGATCACACCGCCTGCGTAATATTTCAAGTCAACCAAAACCTGGTCTTCCGTCACGCCTGCTACAGTTCCGGTCAGGACATCGCCTTCTTTTACGCGCTTAAAGGAAGCTTCCAGTTCTTTGGCATAGTCTTCCATGGTTTCTACGCGGGCTTCCGGTTGTGGTTGTGCTGCTTCTGTTGGCGTTGATTCTGCTGGCGCTGATTCTGCTGACTCCGCTTCTGTTACTGGTTCAGCCGGTGCGTTTACCACCTCTTTCTCTACGAGCACGTCCTGCTCCAGAGTTACATTTTTTTCTTCACTCATGTTTCTCTCCTCCATTTATGTTATTATTTTATGTAAAATTTAATAATTTTCCTTTACAGTATACCATAAACAAAGGGTTCGTGGAAGCCCCGCTATTCCTTCAATTTTCTTAAATATTACTAAATTATTCTGTCCGATGCTTCAGCAAACGCATTTTATCCTATTAAAATTAAAACAAAAACCCGGGAAGTCAATTCTTCCCGGGATAGACACGTTTTCTCAAAAACCATCTCTGTGGATCACGAATCTGAATCTGATAGCACAGCCATAACGGAATACACGCTGCGATCCATGCCAGCGGGCTCGCCATGCAGATCGCCATATATCCCCATTGGCCGGTAAGCGTAAAGGCGATAATGGTTCTTACAACCATCTCCGCCACACCACACAGCATGGGAAGAATTCCATTTCCCAGGCCCTGAAGGACGTTGCGGTACAGAAACAAAAATGCCAGAAATACAAAATACCACGATATGGTGTGCAGATAAGTAGTCGCATATCCTAACACTTCTTCCGATGGATTGGATATGAACCACCGAACAATGCTTTCACCGCACACAGCCGATATGAATACCGCGACCGCCACAGCCCCCAGTACAATCATGTAAGACTGGCGCACGCCTTCCTTTACCCGGTCGAACCGGCCAGCGCCCATATTCTGTCCGCAATACGTCGCCATGGCTGCCCCCAGTGTAATCATAATCTGCGTAGATAAATTCTCGACTTTGGACGCGGCCGTATAGGAAGCCACCACAGTGGACCCAAAGTCATTGATGGCGCTCTGAAGGATCATAACGCCAACCGCAGTAATCGAAAATTGCAGCGCCATCGGAAGTCCCACACTGAACATCTGAACCACCGTATACCACCGGCACCGGAAATCCGACTTTTCCAGCCGCAGCATCGGAAACTTTTTAAACATATAGACAAGACACAGCACCGCGGAAACTCCCTGAGCGATTACCGTAGCCAGTCCGGCGCCGGCCACTCCCATATGGAATGTGATGACAAATAAAAGATCCAGTATCACATTTAAAAGAGATGACACAATCAGGAAATAGAGCGGCGTACGGCTATCCCCGACACCTCTGAGAATGCAGGAAAGCACATTATAATAGAGCGTTGCCCCCAGACCACCATAAATCATCATCAGATATGAGGAGGCGCCTTCCATAATATTGTCAGGCGTTCTCATAAGCCTTAAAAGCGGTTCCGTCGTTACCATGGTTACCGCAGTTAAAACCACCATAACCGCTGCGCTGAGCATCAGCGCCACAGCGACGTAATTTCGCAGCCGTTTCTTGTCACCCGCTCCAAAGGCCTGAGATATCATAACCCCAAATCCGCTGGCGATTCCATTACAGAAACCGATTACGAGGAACACCATGGAACCGGTGGAACCCACGGCCGCCAGTGCCTCCTCTCCAATAAACTGTCCCACAATAATGGAATCCACCATATTGTAAAACTGCTGAAAAATATTTCCGATCAGCAGCGGAATGGAAAACGCCAGAATCAGCTTCAGCGGCTTTCCCTGTGTCATATCCTTTGTCATCTTTACATGCTCCCTGTTTTGTCGCAGATCACGAGTCAATTTTATCAAGTATATAATCTATCACAACTTTTCCACGATTACCAGTGGTTTCTTCAGAAACGGGGGAATGAACAAAAATAGAGAGAAACCGCCCGACAGAGTGTACATTCTGCCGGGCGGTCTTCGTCTGTTGCTTGTTTCTTTGTTGTTTGTTTCTTTGTTATTTATTTCTTTGTTACTTGTTAAATGATACCTGAATTACTTGTTTTCTTCTTTCTTCTTGTTGTTCAGCATTGTAAACGCCGCTAACAGGAAGCCGGAAAGTATTGCTGCTAATCCTGCCTGCGCACCTGCACGATCGCCAGTCTTTGGAAGACCCGCTAACGGCACATTGCCATCATCAATCAGGATTAAGTTGTCTGTCGGGTTACCTTCAACCGGTGCATTTGCTAATGGTACCGCTTCCGGATCGATTGTAACGATAGGTCCATCATCAGTACCAGGACCATTCGGGACGTATGGTTTGTTGTTGTCTGGGGTGCTGCCACCACCGTTTCCACCATTATTATTAGAATTTCTACTAAATGTACCGGTTATTTCAATATCCTGAGCCGGCATCCTGAATGTGCCTGTTTTATCCCAACCGCTAAAGGTGTAACCAGATTTTGTCGGATCAACTTTTACGGTTACTGGAGAATTGTATTCATAGGTCTCTACGCTTCCGTAAAGTTCTCCATCAACCTTATAGGTTACCGTATAACTGTTAATACTGTAACGCCCTTCAATCACTACATTTTCAGCCGGCATATTAAATCCGCTTTCACGATTCCAGCCACTAAATGTATATCCTTCTTTTCGGGGTTCTGATCTCAAGGATACTGGCGCTCCAAATTCATAGCTTTCTGTATCCCCAACTACCTCTCCGTCAATTTTGTATACAACCGTATAGTTATTGACATTAAAACTGCCTTCAATTACTACGTTTCTAGCTGGCATCGTAAATCCATTCGTCTGATTCCAACCACTAAATGTGTGGCCATCCTTTTCAGGCTCTTTTCTCAGGGTTACAGGAGTTCCATATTTGTACATCTCTTTTTCTCCGTAATCCTTACCATCTACTAAATAGGTCACGATATACTCATTAACATCAAAGTTTCCTTCAATTACTACGTTTTCAGCCGGCATAATGAAATCCTCTGTTCTGTTCCAGCCACCAAACTTATGACCTTCTTTTATTGGCTCAGATCTCAATTTAACTGCTGTACCGTATTCGTAAGTTTCAACCTCTCCAGTGATTTCACCGTCAACTTTATAGGTGACCGTATAACTGTTGACATGGAAGCTTCCTTCAATTACTACATTCTCTGCTGGCATTGTAAATCCCGTTTCCTGATTCCAGTGGCTGAACGTATAGCCTTCTTTTAAAGGCTCCTCTCTCAGTGTTACTTCTCTGCCATACTCATAAGTCTCTACTGCCCCGCTTACTTCTCCGTCAACTTTATACGTCACCGTATAGCTGTTAACACTAAAGGTTCCTTCAATTACCACATTCTCTGCTGGCATTGCAAAGTCTTCTTCACGATCCCAACCGCTGAATGTATAGCCTTTCTCTTTTGGTACTTCTCTCATAGTAACCGGGCTTCCGTACTCGTAGGTTTCGATCTCTCCGTACTGACTTCCATCTACCTTATACGTTACTGTGTAGCTGTTAATGCTAAAGCTTCCTTCAATTACTACGTCCTTAGCCGGCATCTTAAATTCAGCGTTTTGATTCCAGTGGCTAAATGTATAACCTTCTTTTGTCGGTTCGGATTTCAGCTGGACTAACTCACCATACTCATGGCTCTCTGTCTCACCATACGGTTCTCCATCTACCTTATATGTCACTGTATAGCTGTTAATCTTGTAAGAGCCTTCAATTACAACATCTTCCGCAGGCATCTTAAATTCGGTTGTCTGACTCCAGCCACTAAATGTATAACCCTCCATTTTCGGCTCTTCTCTCAGAGTTACCGTACTGCCGTACTCATAGGTTTCGTTCTCTCCATACTGAGTTCCATCGACCTTATATGTTACTGTGTAGCTGTTAATACTGAAGTTTCCTTCAATTACTACATCCTTAGCCGGCATAGTGAACTCTGCATTCTGATTCCAGTGGCTGAACGTATAACCTTCTTTTATCGGTTCAGATTTCAGCTGAACTAATTCGCCATACGCATGGGTTTCTGGTTCTCCATACTGTTCTCCATCCACCTTATATGTTACTGTATAGCTGTTAATCTTATAAGAGCCTTCAATTACGACATTTCTAGCAGGCATTATAAATCCAGTTGCGGGATTCCAACCACTAAATGTGTATCCTTCTTTTACTGGATTGTCTCTCAGGATTACTGGTGTTCCGTATTTATATGTTTCTTTTTCTCCATAATCCTTGCCGTCTACTAAATATGTTACGGTATACTCGTTAACATCAAAGTTTCCTTCGATTATCACATTTTCAGCCGGCATAGTGAAATCTTCTGTTCTGTTCCAGCCGCCAAACTTGTGACCTTCTTTTGTTGGTTCGGATCTTAAATTAACAACTGTACCGTAATTGTAAGTCTCTACCTCACCAAATATCTCACCATCGACCTTATAGGTAACTGTATAACTGTTGATAAGGAAGTTTCCTTCAATTACCATATTCTTTGCAGGCATTGTAAATCCAGTGTCCTGGCTCCAGTGGCTGAACGTATAACCTTCTTTTACAGGCTCGCCTCTCAGTGTTACCTCGGCACCATATTCATAGGTCTCTACTTCACCACTCACTTCTCCATCAACTTTATACGTTACTGTATAGCTATTGATCTTATAGGTACCTTCGATAACTACATCATCTGCAGGCATCATAAAGTTATCTTCATGATCCCAACCACTAAATGTATAACCTTCCTTCTTTGGCTCTTCTCTCAGTACTACTGCACTTCCATACTCATAGGTTTCTGTACTGCCATACTGGCTTCCATCCACCTTATATGTTACTGTGTAGCTGTTAATCTTAAAGTTTCCTTCGATTACAACATCATTCGCCGGCATATTAAATTCACTGCTGCGATTCCAGTGGCTAAATGTATAACCCTCTTTTGTTGGTTCGGATCTCAGCTGAACTAATTCATTAAACTCATATGTCTCCTGTTCTCCAAACTGCTCTCCATCCACTTTATATGTCACAGTGTAGCTGTTGATCTGATAGGAGCCTTCTATCACTACATCTTCAGCCGGCATATTAAATCCAGCCTCAGAACTCCAGCCATTAAATGTATAACCTTCTTTAGACGGCTTCTCTCTCAGCGTTACTGCTTCACCGTACTTATAGGTCTCTGGTTCACCAATTTGAGCTCCGTCTACCTTATACGTTACGGTGTAACTGTTTACTATAAAGCTGCCTTTTATTTTAACATCCCTGGCCGGCATTGCAAATTCATTACTATGATCCCAACCACTGAAAGTATATCCTTCCTTCGTTGGATTCTTCTGTAATGTTACTAACTCGCCATATTTATAAATCTCTACCATTCCATATGGCGTTCCATCTACCTCATAAGTTACCTTGTAACTGTTAATGTTAAATGATCCCTTAACTACTACATCCTCTGCTGGCATTGTAAATCTGTCATCATGATCCCAACCGCTAAATGTATAGCCCTCCTTCTGAGGTGCTTCTTTCAGCTTAACTTGTGATCCATAAGAGTACGTTTCTATTGAATCATAAAACTTATCATCAACAAAGTATGTTACAGTATATTCATTCACCTTAAAGCTTCCTTCAATCACTACATTTTCAGCTGGCATATTAAATCCAGTTTCAGAACTCCAACCGCCAAATGTATAGCCCTCTTTTTGAGGTTCCTGCCTCAGCTCTACAGGTGCATTGTACTCATAGGTCTCGATGTCACCATAAAGTTCACCATCGACCTTATATGTTACCGTATAACTATTAATACTGTAATGGCCTTCAATTTCCACATTTTCAGCCGGCATATTAAATCCGCTTTCACGATCCCAGCCGCTAAATGTATAGCCCTCTTTCTGAGGTTCTGTTCTCAAGGACACTGGCGCTCCAAATTCATAGCTTTCTGTATCCCCAACTACCTCTCCGTCAACTTTATATACAACCGTATAGCTATTGATGCTGAAGCTGCCTTCAATTACTACGTTTTTAGCTGGCATTACAAATCCATCAGTTTGATTCCAGCCACTAAATGTATGGCCTTCTTTTTCAGGATCTTTTCTCAGGGTTACAGAAGTTCCGTATTTGTATGTTTCTTTTTCTCCATAATCCTTGCCGTCTACTAAATACGTTACGGTATACTCGTTAACATCGAAGTTTCCTTCAATTACAACATTTTCAGCCGGCATAGTGAAATCTTCTGTTCTGTTCCAGCCGCCAAACTCATGACCCTCTTTTGATGGTTCGGATCTCAATTTAACCTCTGTACCATACTCGTAAGACTCAACTTCTCCAGTTATTTCACCATCAACTATATAGGTAACAGTATAACTGTTGATCTTGAAGCTTCCTTCAATCACTACATTTTCTGCAGGCATGGTAAATCCTGTCGTCCGACTCCAGTGGCTGAACGTATAGCCTTCTTTTACCGGTTCTTCTCTCAATGATACATCTGCACCATACTCATAGGACTCTGTTTCACCGCTTATCTCTCCGTCGACTTTATACGTCACCGTATAGCTGTTGATTTTAAAGCTTCCTTCGATTACGATATCCCCTGCAGGCATTGTGAAACTCCCTTTGCGATTCCAGCCATTAAATGTGTAACCTTCCCGCCCTGGTTCTTCTCTCAGCGTTACTGTACTTCCATATTCATAGGTTTCTGTACTGCCATACTGAACTCCATCTACCTTATACGTTACGGTATAGCTGTTAATTCCAAAGTTTCCTTCGATCACAACATCTTTTGCAGGCATCCGGAAATCTTCACCGTAATTCCAATGGCTAAATGTATACCCTTCCTTTGTCGGCTCGGATTTCAACCGGACTAATTCATTATACTTATATACTTCCGGTTCTCCATACTGCTGTCCATCTACCTTATACGTTACTGTATAGCTGTTGATCTCATAAGAACCTTCAATCACGACGTCTTCCGCCGGCATCTTAAATCCGTTCTCATAACTCCAGCCCTTGAATGTGTAGCCTTCCCTGGATGGCTTTTCCCTCAGCGTTACCGCCGCTCCATACTCGTAGGTCTCTTTCTCTCCATACTGCTCTCCGTCTACCTTATACGTTACAGTATAGCTGTTGACCTTATAAGAGCCTTCAATTACTACGTCTTCCGCTGGCATCTCAAATGCTTCCGTACGGCTCCAGCCACTAAATGTATAACCTTCTTTCTCCGGGCTCTGCCTTACCGTTACCAACGTTCCGTAATTATACGTTTCCACCTCTCCAACTGGCTTTCCATCTACCTTATACGTTACTTTGTAGCTGTTGATGTCAAAGCTTCCTTCTATCTCAACATTTTTTGCCGGCATATGAAACGTCCTGCCTGCTATAGAGTTTGAAAGCAGCTTCTGAATAAAGTTCTCTTTCACATCTTCACTGCTCCAGCCGCTAAAGGTATAGCCTTCTCTTTCTGCGTCCGCTTTTACAGTGACTTCCTGATTATACTGGTAGGTTTCTGTTTCTCCGGTCTGCTTTCCATCTACCAGATACGTCACGGTATAATTGTTAATCGTAAAGCTTCCTTCAATTACCACATCCTTTGCGGGCATATCAAACCCGGTATCACGACTCCAGCCGCCAAATGTATAACCTTCTTTTTCCGGAGCTTCTCTAAGAGTCACAGGTGCATTAAACTCATACGTTTCCACTTCTCCTACCTGTTCCCCATCAACTCTGTATGTCACTTTATAGCTGTTGATTTTAAAGCTTCCCTTGATCACTACATCATGTGCCGGCATTGCAAATCCGTCTTCATGATCCCATTCGCTGAAGGTATATCCTTCCTTCTCCGGCTCTTTCTGAAGTGTTACTGCACTTCCGTATTCATACGTTTCTTCCTTACCATAAGCACTTCCGTCTACCTCATACGTTACCTTGTAGCTGTTAATGCTGAATGACCCATTAATGACTACATTTTCTGCAGGCATCGTAAAGTCTTCCTTATGGTCCCAGCCGCTGAAGGTATAGCCTTCCTTCTCCGGGGCCTCTTTCAGCTTCACAGCAGTTCCATACAAATACGTCTCTGCTGTTTCATAAGGTTTACCGTCTACCAGATACGTTACCGTATACTCGTTTGCAGTAAAGCTTCCTACAATCACTACATCTTCGGCCGGCATGGCGAAGTCTTCCTTCAGATTCCAGCCACTGAACTTATGTCCTTCTTTTTCCAGATCATCTCTGATTGTTACAAGCGTTCCGTACTCATAGGTTTCTGTTTCTCCGGACTGTACTCCGTCTACCTGATAGGTTACTTTGTAGCTGTTAATATCAAAATGTCCTTCAATTACCACATCCTTCGCCGGCATGCGGAACGTCTTTCCCGCGATAGAAGAAGACAGTAATCTTTGGATAAATGATTGCCTGACATCTTCACTGCTCCAGCCGCTGAAGGTATAGCCTTCCTTCGTTTCGTCTGCTCTTACGGTTACCTCTTCATTATACTGGTGCTTTTTCTCATCAATAACCTTTCCGTCTACCTTATAGGTTACCGTATAATCGTTGATGCTGAAGTTTCCCTTGATCTCTACATCTTTTGCAGGCATCTTAAACCCGCTGGTCTCGCTCCAGCCGCTAAAGGTATATCCCTCCTTCGTTGGCGCATCTCTCAGCGTTACATCTTCTCCAAATTTATAAGTATCTACCTTTCCATATAACTGGTCATCAACCTTATAGGTAACTGTATAGCTGTTAATCTCGAAATGTCCTTCAACCACTATATTTTCTGCAGGCATCGTAAATCCTGACTCTCGGCTCCAGTGACTGAACGTATAACCTTCTTTTGCAGGTTCCTCTCTCAGTGTTACTACTGCTCCATACTCATAAGTTTCTGCTTCACCGCTTATCTCACCATCAACTTTATACGTCACCGTATAACTGTTGATCTTAAAGCTTCCTTCGATTACAACATCCTCTGCAGGCATCGTAAAGTTATTTTCACGATTCCAGCCACTAAATGTGTAACCTTCCGTCTCAGGTTCAGCCCTCAGCGTTACTGCGCTTCCATACTCATGAGTCTCGGTATCTCCGTACTGGACTCCGTCCACCTTATATGTCACATTGTAGCTGTTAATACTGAAATTTCCCTTAATTACAACATCATTTGCAGGCATCGTAAATGCTTCTTTTTGACTCCAATGGCTGAACGTATACCCGTCTTTTGTCGGTTCATCTCTAATCTCAACCATTTCGCCAAAGTCATACGATTCTTCTTCCCCGTAGAGAGATCCATCTACTTCATATCTTACCGTATATTTGTTGATCTCAAAGTGTCCTTCGATTACCACGTTCTCTGCAGGCATTGTAAATCCACTGTCACGACTCCAGCCTTTAAAAGAGTATCCTTCCTTTACTGGTTTTTCTCTTAAAGAAACATTTTCGCCATATTGATGCGTTTCTACTGCACCGTATGTGGAATTGTCTACTTTATAGGTTACTGTATAACTATTAACGCCAAAGCTTCCAGTTATCTTTATATCGTGAGCAGGCATCTTAAACATTTCAGCATCTTTACCATTAATTTTCCAACCGCTAAAGCTATATCCTTTGGCAGCTGCATCGGCGGCAATTGTTACATCTTCCCCGACTCTGTATGTTTTTGCCTGAGGCAAAGAACTAACACCATCTGGTACGTTTCCTGTATATTCATACTTTACACTATAACTTTTCCTGTCATAATACAATTTAACAACCAGTTTTCCATCACCTGTAATTGTTTTATCTGCAGGCGTTGTTAAAGCGGCATTATACTCAAAACCGTCGTTTGTGTAATCTTTAGGAGAAAACGTAGCCTTCTCTCCAGTTACTCCTGAACCGGTCTCTGTGTCAGTCTCTACCAGTTCATATTCCTCAGGATTATCAACGGACTGCTGATGGTGTTCTATTGTGTAAGGAGTATCTGTATTCCTGGTATAATATAACTTCAATACAGTACTACCATCGCCTTGCACTTCCGCCTCTGTAATATTATCCTCAATCCCGGAAGCATACGTAAATCCTGGAATTGTTTTCTTGTAATCATCATCCTTTACAATAGTTCCTGTAGTAGAATATTTGGTTGCTACTTCAGTCGCTTTTTGTGGATAACTTTTATCTAACTGCTGTGTATAATGTTCTACAGTGAATGGAATACCATCTTTTGGTTTCCATATTGCATACAGATCAACATTAGCATCTTTAATTACAAAAGAATTGTTTGTGCCGTTTGATACATATCGAGGTGATGTTGATGCTTTATCTGTATCCCAGCCTAAGAATTCATATCCTATGCGGCTAGGTATATTATTATAATTTACACGCACAGTGGTTCCCTCGCTATAATTCTGCGTAGGCGGAACATTTTCATTACCACCATTTGGCCAATATCTTACAGAATAAGTATTTTTATCCACTACAATACCGTCGACATGCCAATCTCCCTGATCTTTAATTACGTACCATAAAACTTTCTGCGTAGCTGGATTAAAACTTTTTCCTGCTTTTTGGGCCGCTGCCGCTATAGCTGTACCAGATGGTTCTCTTAAAATATTAGCTGCAACCATTTCAGGGTTATTATTTATTTCTATTTTATTCCTTAAGGTACCAGTTAACTGTGTCTGTGAAGTTGACGGATAATAATCACCTGGTCCATATCCATTAGGTTCAAAAGGAGCTTTTCCATCTGTTCTAATAAAGAATTTAGCCTCCCGGCCATCTGTTCCTTTCTTATTAAGCCACGTAGCATATAGTGTTATATCACTGGTAATAGTAGTATTAGTTTTTTCATCAATATTCGGCGGATACTGTACGCCTTCAATAAATGTCTGTTGAAGCATTTCTGTACCACTATGATGTCCAGACTTTTCACCATGCCAACCAACAAACTCATATCCGTTTTTATTTGTAAAAGGATTATCGGGTGTTATAATTTTCCCCTCATCACCTACTGTCACGGTAAATGGTTCACCAGTGCCTCCATAATCCTCATTAGGATCAAAGGTCACCGTTATTGTTATTGGCTCAAACCAAAAATAGAGATCTTCATTACTATTGAAACTCTGCCAACTATCTCCTTTATCTTTAAGAGAATATTCTAATATATATTTTCTTTTAGCCTGTTGACGAATGCGAAGTACAGATTCACCGTCATATTGGTTGCCAATAGTTGCCTTCACAAATTTATAGGACTTAAAAGCCTCACTTTCATTATTTTTAATATCTTGTGCAATATTGGAAATCATCAAGCCTGAAGTTGTAAGTGTAAAACGGTTCCACCAGTCTCCAACATAATTATTGGTACCAATCGATTTTCCGTCAATACTCATAGTTCTAATTTTTGCAGCCATACTTGTGTTGGTAAAATATATTGCATAGATTGAAAAATGTTCTGCATCAAAAGCAATCATCTCGATTGAATTATTATCGGCTACGTCTACCGCGTCAGATACTGATTCGACCTTTTCAACTTCTTCAACGCTAACCTTTTCAACACTTTCAGATGTTGCATCAACATCACCGGTATCAATATGAGTAATCTCTACCTTTTCAGCTTCCGCACTCTTCTCTTCAATCGCCTTACCAGCAAATGTAACTTCTACATATCCATTATCACTCCAGCTATTATCCAGAGCCTCCAGTTCGCCTGCTTCATTCTCCACAAATAACTTAATATCATAAGCCAGAACCGTATTCGCGGAAGTATCTTCACCAGTCTCCTCTGCCGTCTTTTCCTTAACAGCCTCCTCAACCTTCTCCGTAACTTCTGTCACCTTCGCTACAGTTCCTGCTGGCAGAATTCCTTCTTCTGCATGAAGGCTCACGACTACATCGCCCAGAGTCTTGCTGAAATTAAATTCCGGATGCTCCCCAATCTCCGCCATCGCCACAACGATTTCCTGTTCTTCCTCAATCTCCGGAACAACAAACCGTTTTACGCCTGTATCTGCATTTGAAACAGTGGCTTCGTCATCTTCTACAGCTTCAAGGCTTTCTCCATTTGCAGTTACATGGTCAATAACATAGCCAACCTGTGGTTTTACGGTAAATGTTAAATCTTTTCCTTCTTCTACATTCTTAGCGCCCTTTACAGCAGCCGTACCAACTGGTGTAACCGTATAAGTAACGGCATAGCCTTCTTTAGACACGTCGATATGCAGCTTATCCAAAGTAGTAACATAGGCCTTTGCATAATAGGACTCATCCAATACTACCTGGCCATAGGTCTTGCCGCTGGTGGTCCCTGTTTTCGATACTTCTTCTTTTTCGTCAGCTTCAGGATCCACTACCAGAGAATCGTTCTTCTTTCCGTCTTCTCCGTTAGCAGCATGATCCTTTCCATCAACTGTTGTATCGTCTGCCTTATTATCTTCCGCAGCATTTTTGTCTGCATTATCTTTATCAGCATTATCCTTATCAGAATTATCATCAATTACAGCATCGCCCTGGCCGTCGTCCGGTTTGGATACTTCGCCCTGGTCATCTGCCTTAGCATCAGAAGAATCCTGGTTTTCTCCATTGTCAGGAGTCACAGCATCTGCCTTATTGTCCTCACCAGCGCTGTTCCCTTCTTCTCCATCAGGAGTCACTACTGCATCTTTATCAGCATTGCCGCCGTTGCTGCCGTCTTCTGTATTTGTATTGCTATTAACATCTTCGCTATCATGCTTATCGCTGGTATCTGTGTTATCAGCTTTATCGGTTTTATCAGCGGCATCAACTTCATCTTCCTTACCTTCATCAGAAGATACCTTGTCGCTCTCCTTACTTCCCGCATCACCATTGACTGCAGTTGTAAGAATATGAGTATAATGACGTTTCAAAGTCGCTGCCGATACCAGAGAGTCCCCATGATCGGAACCGCTGTCAGAAGAGCCGCTGTTCGAAGATCCACTATCAGATGCTCCACCGTTCGAAGCCCCACCATCAGACACTCCACTATTCGATGCTCCGCCATCAGATGCCGCCCCACCATTGGAAGCTCCACTCTCAGAATTCCCCGCTTCGGCCTTTCCGCCGTCTTCGGTCTTGTTCGTATCGCTATTCTGCGCGCCGCCGTTCGTTCCGGTATGGTCTTCCGGCTTCTGAACTTGTTCTTCTTTTCCTGTATTCGTATTGGAATGATCGGTATTTTCCCCATCTGCGTTTGCATCCGGGTTCTGAACCGTTCCGTCATTTATTCCGTTTCCATCACTTACATTAGCATCTGGATTCTGAACGCCATCTGCTGCATTTCCATTTTCTCCGTCTAAGCCTGCATCCGGATTCTGAACCTCACCGTTTGCCGCGCCTTCTCCGTCCACATTCGCATCCGGGTTCTGTACTTCGCCGCTTGTGGTACCATTTCCATCAGCCGCATTGCTGTCCGGATTCTCTACGCTTCCATCAGCCGCATTTCCGTCCGGATTCTGCACGCTTCCGTCAACCGTTCCGTTTTCCCCGCCTGCATTCTCATCCGGGTTCTGTACTTCGCCGCCAGCCGCGCCGTTCGTACCTGCACCGCCAGCGCCTCCGTTTCCGTTACCTTCACCGCCAACCGGTGCAGTCGGTGCTTCCGCATCCAGTAAAGTAGAATTCCCCTTTACCGTTACCTTCTGAGTCGTATATCCGTCAATTCTGGAACGGAATGTCACTCTCGCATCAGAATCGTTGATATACAGGAAAATGATATCCTCATCGCCTGTAATCTGATATCCTTCGGGATCGCCGTTAATACGGATAAACATACGAAGCTCTGCTCCGTCTGCATATTCCTCTTCGTCCATATCGTAAGCCGGTGCAAACTCAAATACAGAACCTGTTTCAAACAGCCTCTGATATTCCTTTGCAAGGCTTCGGTCGGATGTATCCACGCCGAGGTCCTCAAAATTAAATTCATCGCCATTATCAATGGCTGCCTGTGCAGAGTCTCTCAAATCCTCTCCGCTCATCACAAATGTAGCATTCTCTTTCTCAAAAGCAGCAGCCACATCCGCCCATGACACCATGTTAAAAGAAGTCATGGTAAGAACAAATGACAGGAATCCCGCCAAACCTCTTTTTAACTTTTTCTTTAATCCCTTCATAGCTTCCCCTCTCTTACCCTTCCATTAGGGCACTCTCTCTATTTTTATGTACATATCTGTCTTCATATAAAATCCATCCGTCACTGCTCTCCAGTGCGGAGGTCATCAGGAGTACCAGCTCCATGAAACTTCGGAAGGCCTGTTTTTCACCGGTTTCCCTCCAGCGTATAACGCCCTGCCAGGTCGAATGTTCCCGGAACAGGATCTTGATCAGAAAGGTGGCTTCTTTCCCGCCTTCCCTGTAAACGGACCACATCTTATCCGGTATAATCCTGATGTCTTCGTTCTGTACTCCGGAATCGTCTTCCCTCAGGTTGCCAAGTCCGATAAAGTGCCCCATGGCATCAGCCAGGGCTATGGTTCCTGTAAAATCTTCCAGATAATTGAGGAAGGCGTTCTGAACACTTCCTGCCAGCAGACCGCCCTCGAAGGAGTCTACGGCGATCTGGCAGACATTTGAGGTCTTTTGCGACTGCCTCCGCTCGCCCGGTCCGTTCAGCACCCGTTCTATCCAGTAGGTCATCTGCAGAAAACTCTCAAATTCCTGTTTTTCCTGCCCTTCCAGCCAGGAGATCTCTCCCTGCCAGCTCGTGTTGTATCTGAACTTTACGTTAAGTTTAAATGTGGCCAGCGTACCATCTTCCAGCTGATCATATTCCTGTACGGGAGGTTCAGGAAGCTTCGTTCCGCCAAATCTCCGGTAATCCATCGTTCTCTTCGGATTCGCCAACTCGTCGAATATCCGGTTCATGTGAAGCATCATCTCCAGGTAATTCTCAAACCGGATCCCCGGCGCCGTGCCTGCGTGATATATGATGCCGCTCATACAGCCATTCTCAAATCCATTTACCGATATTTTGAAGTAGCGGGAAGAGTTGCGGTTCATACTCATCTTTGCTATCGTCATAAATTTTTCCTTCTCCCTCTGTTCAGAGCTTTAGTTTATCTATTTTCATTACATTATCTTCAATTAAATATAGTTTTACCCAGTGTCTGTAACCAGTATATACCATATCGGTTACAAATTGGTTACATTTTAAGTTTTTTTGAAAATAAATTAAAATTATTTGTAATGCGTAACCGTAACCTTGAAAACCGCATGAAATCGATGTCTAAACACGCAAAAAAAGCGCTGAAAATTTTGTGAGATTACATCTCCTCACGTATTTCCGGCGCTCATTTGAAAGCTTTTATTCAGTTTTGTTCTCATGGACGGTTACAAACCCTGGCGCATCACTTCTATTTCAATTCCTGAAGTATTGATTTTCCAATCGTTCCTTCCGGCATTGTAACCCCAAAATTGTCTGTGATGGTAGCTCCGATTACGGCAAAGGTATCTTCTGACGGGATTCTTCCACTTCCACTCATAGAAGGAGAATATGCCAGAAATGGAACTTTCTCTTTCGTATGATCCGTACCGGTATAGGTCGGATCATTGCCGTGATCAGCCGTTAAGATCAGTAAATCATCTTCTTTTAACTTGCTCAGAACGATCTGCAGCTTCTCATCAAACCGCTCAATCTCTTTTCCGTAACCGATCGGGTCGCGGCGGTGTCCCCACAGCGCGTCAAAATCCACCAGATTTACGAAGCACAGGCCGTGAAAATCCTTATCCATGACTTCAATGGTCTGCTCCATTCCATGAACGCTGCTCTGTGACTTATAAGCCTCCGTAATTCCCTCTCCATCAAAGATATCCTTAATCTTGCCAATGCTTATCACATCGTATCCCGCTGTCTTTAAGGCATCCAGCGCAGTTGGTCCGTAGGGCTTTAACGCATAGTCATGGCGGTTAGGAGTCCGTTTGAACTCGCCCTTCTTCCTGCCCACATACGGTCTGGCAATCACGCGGCCCACCTTCCACTCGTCTCTCATCGTCAGCTCCCTGGCAATCTCACAGCAGCGGTACAGCTCGTCAAGTCCGAAGGTCTCCTCGTTTCCGCAGATCTGAAGTACAGAATCGGCAGAGGTGTAGACGATCATGTCTCCGGTCGCGATCTCATGCTCGCCATACTCGTCTAGAATCTCTGTTCCGCTGGCCGATTTATTGCCCACGATCTTATGTCCCGTGCGTTTTTCCAACTCCTCGATCAGTTCCTTCGGAAATCCGTGCTCGGTAAATGTCTGAAATGGCTTCGTAATATGAAGTCCCATCATCTCCCAGTGTCCGGTCATCGTGTCCTTGCCGGTACTGGCTTCATTCAGTTCTGTGTAATAGGCCAGCGGCTTCTCTGCCGGCTCTGCATGAATTAAGGGATGCAGGTTTGCAATTCCCATTTTTGCAAGATTCGGTATGTGAAAGCTCTCCATCCGCTCATCGATATGTCCCAGCGTATCCGTCCCCACGTCGCCATAGTCCGCCGCATTATCCATCGCTCCGATTCCCAGGGAATCCAGCACAATGGTAAAAATTCTGCGATATTTTTCCATATTGTATCATTCTCCTTCTGTCTGCAACACTATTTATATTGGTTTGATATTGGTATTATACTCCATAAAAATCATTTTATAAAAGGACAAATGTCTTAATGAATTATTTTTTCTATTATGATTGGGAAAAGATAAGCCGTGAGAGCTCTCGCTGAGCAGGCAGACATCTTGTATACAGCGCGCTGCCTCTGTTACAGTTCACTCCCAATGTCATTTAGTTACCTATCCAGGTTGAATTCTAACATAGGGTCTAACTCAATTTTTTAATATATTTTCCCAAAAAAGGTTGACACAGCGGCAAAAATGTGCGGCCGCTCTCGCTGCTGATTCG
>OKVD01000113.1_pt1 | contig 66598 bp, 59 predicted proteins | sample 1606881 | NCBI WGS metagenome assembly OKVD01 (sample SAMN03281011, study PRJEB24777) | human gut metagenome | isolation source: fecal sample PR176 from 1 month old male Indian infant, caesarean delivered... | place: Singapore | collected 2006-01-13
CTGGTAAGAAACCAACTGGATATAGATCCTAAGATTCAGGCAAGAATCAGAAAATACGAAAATGCATAAGTTGTAAGGGTCCAAAATCCATCCATGAAATATAGATGGCTTGATTTTGATACCCAAAATTGGAAGGACTATTTAAATAGTCACAAAACAGGTCTTAAGACCAAGAAAATACCGGTGAGACGCCACCGGTATTTTAAAAATTTAAAATTTACACATTTTACTTGACAAACCCGAGTTTCAGGTGAATATTCCCCGCGACCGGACCGGAGAGTTCGAGCCCAAAATCATTCCCAAATACCAGCGGGATATTTCCGGCATCGAAGAAAAGGTTATCTCACTCTATGCCAGGGGAATGGCCACTCGGGATATCCATGACCAACTGCAGGATCATCAACCGGGCCGCGTATGTTGTACTGGCACTCATCATAAGGGATAATCAACTGGCTGAGTACCTGGTCCCAGTTTCGATATCTCTGAGTCCATTTCCTCGCTACATTCTCACTGGCCAGATACAGTATTTTCTCCAACGCACTGTCACTTGGAAATTTCAGCTGTTATTTCAACTTTCCAGCTCTTATCCGTATGCCCCTCATCTGGATTTGTCTGTTCCAATGCTTTAGCCAGCGTATTCAGCGTCACAAAAGCATAGAACCCAGAGGTGGTGGATATATTTTCATGGCCGAGCATCTGCTGGATATAGGATAAAGGGCATCCTTCCTGGTACAGACTCATCGCTCTGGTCTTTCTCAGCATGTGGAAATGAACATCCTCTGGCATCCTGATGCCTTCGTCCCGGCATTTTTGTACATACTTTTTCAGTACTTTCTGGATGCAGTCATCAGACAGTCCATGCACCCGGCCATGTGTAACTGCATAAAAGAGTGGAGCCGATGGATCAGGGGAATTTCCGTATCAAGATGCAGATCGCCAACCTTCAGCCCCGTCAGTTCCCCGACTCGCAGGGCAGCATCATAACCAAGTATGAGGAGCACCCGATTTCGGCATTCGGACCTTTTTTCCTTACTTGGTGCGTCAAGGAGTGCCTTTACCTGGCTATCCTCAAAATATCTGATCTCGCCGCATGGGGCATCCTGACCGCATATCGTTTTGCTTGAGACAAAGACCGGGGTGATATCCATGCACTCTTCCGATGCATAAGATAACAAGGATCTTACAGCCGTCATCCGGAGGTTGCAGGTATTCGGACTCCATTTCTTTACGTCTCCCATCCAGAAAAGATAATCTTTCAGATTTTTCTTATCCAGGTCATTGAAACATATGCGTTCATGCCTAATCCCTTTTTCCTCCTCAAGAAAGCCGATATAGGTGTTGTGCGAGGCTCGGTAGGAAGCGGCCGTATTATGGCTCTTTCTTCGGATCATGGGAAGCTCATGGTCCAGAAAACGCCGGGCTGTTTCCCAGAAGAAAACTCTGTCGGATTTTTTTGTCCCGTTATTATCAGACATTCCTGCCATCATCCACCTCCGGTATCAGTCTTTCTGCGTGGCTGGACCTGTCCAGTATCCCGCCATAAATATCCGGCAGCAGATGAAAGTAGTACAGGGGGTTTTTGACATCAGAATGTCCCATATACCGCATAAGGTAAGGGAGCATGGCGTTCACATCCTTCCCGCCTTGCAGCCACCGGTTCATGTTGGCATAGACAAAATGATGCCGGAAATCGTATGCACGGATGCTCACTCCATAGTTCTTCTTCTCTGGAAAAGCAGCATACCAGAAACGCAGGAAATTCTGTTCCAGACAGCTGGGCTGTATGGAGCATCATTCCTGTTTGGAAAAAAAGTCAGGCGGCCTGGAAACAGGAAGCTGATCCGCCTGTCATAATCAGACAGATATCCCGCAAGATCCACGGAAATATAGACCCTCCGGCTTTTCGGCCCTTTCGACCGGATGATATCCAGATACCCCTGATTCAGATGCAGGTTTTTGTAGGCAAGGGTGCGGGTCTCTTTACAGCGGAGCCCGCAGCAGTACAGAAGCCGGAACATAGCAGGGAACACCAGGGGGCTTCCTTTTAAATTCGCCACATCTTCCATCCCGTCACACTCCCGGAAGAATGCAATAATCTCTCTTTCCGTAAAAAAGTACGGCTGGACTGGTGTCGGTAGGTGGAGCCTGCCGGACGGGATGAGGTATGCGCTTTTGTATCCGCGGGCGGTTAGATACCTGCTGAATTCACGCAGGAATGAAGCGGCGTTGTAAAGGCTTCCAGGAGTATCCTGGATCTTTTCAAGGAACCCCTCCTGCTCCAGATATCCTAAAAAACATTCCAGCTCAGATCGGAATGTCTCATTCTCAAGTTCTGCGGATATGCTCTGGGCCTTTTGTCTTCACCAGTCAACATTTCCTGTCTGTGCGAGTGACAGAAGCAGACAGAAGCAGCGCTGGCGGTGGATCCGTTCCTTTGCAGCCCATTTCCCAAGGCAGCTGACTGGGCTGTCCAGAAAAGCTTTTATGAGCTTTTCGGAAATCTCATACTCCCCTGTATCATGTGATACAGATATAAGGAGACGGAAACTGGACCGGTAATGTGAGTATATCTTCCGGCAAATACTTTCTGCTGTGCATTTGATCCATCACTTCCTGAATCCACCCATCAAGTTTCTTTTGGTTTTCCCTCATCATTTGATACCTCCTGGTTTTTGTTCCATCATGAGGGATATTTAAGAAAAGGTCAAAAACTATACCGACATTTTTCCAGAAGCCCTTGTAACTGTCAGGATTCCCAGAAATGTTGGTATAGTTTTTTTGTCGGTATAAGTGGTATACATAATTCTCCGGATATCGTCCGGAAACTATGCTTAACTATATTCTGGTCATAAAAGTGAACGGAAATCCTGGATTCGATGAAAGGTGATATAGTTTGTATTGTGGTAATTAAAGGCGTGGTTATAGGCAGTTCGGGATACAAAGAGAATATCTTTTCCGTCAAATAAGAAGGATACATACTGATATGCCACTTCGTTCGGAGACTCGTCAGAATAATCCAGTATGTTCTTTACAATATGCCAGTTCTCCAGATCTTCTGATACGGCCAGTGCCAGGACATTACGCTGAGCAGGGGTACTGTCATCCAGAACACGGTTTACAAGAGAAATGTATCGGCCGCTTATCTCATCATATAGGACATGAAACTTGCTCATACCACCATTAAAATCAATAAATTTATGAAAAGCAAGTGGCTTTTCCGGATCATCAGGGTTCATCTTTAAGAGTAGTGCCTTTCCGTTGGTAGGGCTGTCAGGGTTTTTAGGCTTATTGCGTACATCGCTGATCTGATAGCGCAGCATATTATAGACAGTGCCGTCAGGTCCGGCTACGGCATTTCCCTCCAGACATCCCCATAAGCTGCCCTCGACAGTTCCTGGCCATTGAGGGTCAAAGGGGACAAATTCACTGCAGACCCAGTTTTCTGCATTCATCAGGTCTTTTGATGCATCAATAGAGATGATAGCAGAAGAATGTCCTCCCAGGTTCCAGCTACCGTAATCAACAGCGGTCCACAGCCGTCCATTATGAAGAATCACAGGAGTAGGAGCCTGGTGCATCCCCTTTTCATCTCGGATTCCGCTTCCGGGAAACAGAGTAATCGCATTGCTCCAGGTCAGTCCGTCATCATCGGAATACCCAATCACAAGATTGCCGTATTCTCCGGTCAGAGCCAGCATATAAACTCTGTTATCGTGGACAAACAGTTTGCCCCAGAAGCAGGGAAAAAGACTGGTAAGATAATCCCAGGTTAGTCCATTGTCATCAGAGTAATAGACAAAGGAAAGATTCTGGGGGGTGCCCATTCCATATACATCCATAGAAGTTAATAACCTTCCGGATGGAGTACGGACTATGGATGGACTGCACAGGTAACTCCCGGAAAACGAATATGCCTGATCTAAGGGATGGAGGTAATTAACCACAGTCCCTTCTATATCGCTGGTGCGGAAAAGACGCAGGTCACTGCAGAAGACAGGGTCATCGGCATAGCTGATACAGACTTCGTATTCCGTATGAGGACGAAGATCTGGTATCAGGATTCTGGAGGCATAGACCTCAAAAGTAATGGCAGATTTGTTGCTGCCCCTTTGGCGACAGTGAAGTAAACAGGTTTTGTCAGGGTCCCCAAGGTTGATCCAGGATAATTCACAGGATCTGGCAGCAGGGGCCATGCGTGTGATACAGGGTGAGTTTCGGCGTATATAACGGTCGATGGGCATATACGGACGATAGTTCCAGTGGCTGCTTCCTTTCATATCCATACCTACTTTCATTTATATTGAACGATGTTTTATAATATCTTGAAATTATAATATCAAAAACAAATATGGCCATCAATAGATGTATCATACAAAAAAATACAAAAAAATTGTTTATAATGCATAAAAAAATATCTTTTATATGAAAATATTAAGAAAATATTGACAAACAAGAAAATGGTGTTATACTGCTAATTACAAGGATAAAAAACACCGTTCGGTAATAATGAACAAAACTAAAGCGAGACAGGAGAGATTATTATGAAACAGGTATTGAGTAATGCGGATATTTTGAATTTAAAGCGGTGGAACACGCCAACTGTTTACAACGGGTGGGAGAAGGTGACCCGGCTGGAGCGTACACAGGGAAGATTTAACAGAGAATCTTTTAACGATTACATGCCTCAGATGGGAATTATGGCTGGCTATGCAGTGACAGTGGAGGTCCAGCCCAGTAATCCTGAGCATCAGAAGAATAATCCGGATGCACAGCGGCAGTATATGGAGTATCTGGCCAGTGTTCCGGGTCCTAAGATCGTGATTGTAAAGGACTTAGATCATCCACATATTGGTTCCTTCTGGGGAGAAATCAATGCGAACATGCATAAGGCTCTTGGATGTGTGGGAACAATTACAGATGGCTGTGTCCGTGATCTGGATGAGATGACTAATGCCGGAATGAAGGCATTGGCACGTCAGACCTGTGTAGGTCATGCATATAGCACACCGGTACGCTGGGGGATGGCAGTCGAGGTGTTTGGCTGTAAGGTAATGCCAGGAGACCTGATTCATGCAGATAAACATGGCTTTATGGCTATCGATCCTGAGGACTGTGAGTTCCTTCTGGATGCAGTAAGGTTCATGGATGCAAATGAATGTGAAAACCTTCTATGCCTTTCCCGGAATGCGGCTGGTCTGTCTAAAGAAGAATTTGTAGCGGAGTACGTAAAGCATGTTAAGAAGTTTAATGCCGATGCCGCAGAACATTTTGCCCAATTAAAAGAAATGAGGTGTAAGACAGGATGAAAATGGCGGCAGTAAAGGCCAAAGGGCTTTGGAAGAGAGGCCGGCTTAAGAATATCAAGAAACATTGGCGGCTGCTAATCTTTGTTCTCCCGGCTTTGATATATGTGTTTATCTTCATGTATCTGCCAATGTATGGCATCATCATTTCTTTTGAGGATTATAAGCCTCATTTGGGTTACCTTGGAAGTCCGTGGGTAGGCTTAAAGCATTTTAAACGGTTTTTTACATCGCCGAATTTTTGGCCTCTCTTTAAAAATACGGTATCCTTGTCAGTTATGCAATTGATTCTGACCTTTCCTCTGCCTATCATATTGGCATTGGCGATCAATCAGCTGCGCAACAAGAAGTTCCAAAAATTCGCTCAGCTAATCACCTATGCACCCCATTTCATTTCAGTCGTGGTACTGGTCAGTGTCATGCGTCTGATGCTGGATCCCCAGACCGGTGTGATCAATCATCTTCTGACAGCTATGGGGATGGAACCTCAATTTTTTATGGGAAATCCTCAGATGTTCCGCTGGGTCTATGTTCTTTCGGATGTCTGGCAGAGTACCGGCTGGAACAGTATCATATATTTTGCAGCATTGGCTTCTGTGGATCTTAGTATGCATGAGGCAGCGATTGTAGATGGAGCGACGGATATTCAGCGGATCCGTTATATCGACCTTCCAAGTATTATGCCTACGGTCATCACGCTGCTGATACTGAACACAGGGAAAATCATGGGCATAGGTTTTGAGAAGGTGTATGCGATGCAGAATGCTCTGAACCTTTCCACATCCCAGATTATACCGACTTATGTTTATCAGGTTGGTATCTTAGAGGGGCAGTATAGTTATTCGTCTGCAATCAATCTGTTTAATTCATTCATCAACCTGGCACTGCTGCTGACGGTGAACCATATTGCTAAAAAGACCAATGATACGAGTATTCTGTAAAGGAGGCAGATTAATTGAAGATAAAAGAAGCAGTTATTCAAAAAAGACCATGGGGAAGCCGAATGTTCCATATATTGGTTAACACGTTTGTTATGATATTTATCATCATTTGTATTTATCCTCTTTTCTTCATCTTGATCGCCTCAATCAGTGATCCATCATTGGTATCATTAGGTAAGGTCATTGCCTGGCCCAAAAACATCACATCAGATGGATATCAAAAGGTGATGGAGAACAAAGATCTGTGGATCAGTTTTCGCAATACTATTTTCTATACTGTATTCGGCACCTTATTTAATCTGGCACTTACACTTACAGCAGGCTTTGCACTTTCACGTAAGGAAATGCCAATGCGCAAAGGAATCATGCTCATATTTACGATTACCATGTTCATCAATGGCGGTCTGGTGCCTACATTTTTGCTGGTAAAGGGTCTTGGATTGTATAACAACCCTCTTGTGATGATTTTTCTGAACGGAATCAGTATCTACAATCTGATCATCTGCCGTACCTTTTTTGAGAGTACCATACCGAATGATCTGTGGGGAGCTGCACAGGTGGACGGCTGTAATGAATTCCGTTTTTTCTGGTCCATCGTACTGCCGGTATCAGGTTCTATCATAGCAGTGCTGGCCCTTTATTATTCCGTATATCACTGGAACAGTTATTTTAATGCTATGATCTATCTGAGAGACAGCGCTTATTATAATCTGCAGCTGGTACTGCGTAATATTTTATTGTCCAATCAATTCAGTGATGACCTGGATATTGGAGCCAACACGATTATGCAGCTGCAGACTATGAGATACGCCATCATTGTGATTTCTGCTATCCCGATGCTGGTCATCTATCCATTTGTACAGAAGCATTTTGTTAAAGGCATCATGATCGGTTCAGTTAAAGGGTAACTTGCAGCATTAGCTGCCAATATTATACGAGGAGGTAGATATAATGAAAAAAAAGTTAACTGTATTTATGCTTGGTATGAGCATCCTGGCAGGTCTGACCGCCTGTGGGAAGTCAGAACCGGCTCCGGCACCCTCATCTGAGGCCAGCGGGGAACCGGTCTTTGATGAGTCAGGTGCAGAGATGATTGATGAAAACACATATCTCACTGGAGATAAGATCGTCAAGGATCCCATTACCCTGAGAGTGGATGTTTCCAGCGGTGCTTTAACCGGAAACTTAAACACACTGACTTGGGTGGAGCAGCTGGAAAAAGACACGAATATTGACCTGGATATTAATCATATGAACAGCGGAGATACAAATGAGCAGGTATCTTTGATCTTTAATACCCAGGATTATCCGGACATCTTTTTTGGCGGTCCCACTCCTCAGCAGTTAAATGATTGTGTGGAAGCAGGGGTACTTTATCCATTGGACGATTTGATTGAGCAGTATGCACCTAATTGGAAGAAGTACCTGGATGAGAATCCATATGTCCGTAAGCTTATCACGTATTCCGATGGTCACATCTACAGCCTTCCATGTGTGCGTGATGAAGTGGTCCAGAACGGGATCCGGGATCAGTGGCTGATCAATAAAGCATGGTTAGATGAATTGGGATTGCCGGTACCTGCGACAGATATAGAATTTGTGGAAACCATGCAGGCTTTTAAAGACAATGCAGGAAAGGGTTCCATCCCGGAGGGGGTTATCCCCTATTATTTCCGCTATAACTATTTTATAGGCAGCCAGTTGGATTTCTATGCCGCATACGGCGTAGTCGTTCCCGGAGATCGTGATACAACGTATATTTCCATCGGGGAAGATGGGAAGACGGCAGAGTACGAATTTACGAATGAAGATATAAAAGCACCTGTAAAGACACTGAATGATATGTATAAGCGCGGTCTCATACCGGGATCTGTATTCACAGATGATTGGAATGAATATCTGAATAAGACACGTTCCGAGTCTGCTTTTATCGGAAGCTTCCACTCATTCCATAACCCTAACCCGGATGTCTATGTGGCCATGCCTCCATTTCGTGTAGAAGGGGTGGAGAACAGCTATATCCGCAGCCAGCTGAACCAGTATGCACCTGGATATTTTACTATCTTTAAAGACAACCCATATCCGGAAGCCTCCATCCGTCTGGCAGATGTGATTGCAGATCCTGACAGATCTATCACTGGCTTTTATGGTACCTTTGGTGAATATCTGGAAAAACAGGCTGATGGTACTTATCTGCAGCTGCCTCAGGAAGCTGATTCTCAGATGAAAGAAAATTGCCCGGGTAACTGTATCCCTCTGCTGATCACTGCTGAGATGGGGGATAAGATCACCTATGATGGAGCGCTGAAGGTACGTCAGGATGCAGTAGAGATGTATAAGCCATATATCCTTCCGGTAGAACGTCTCTATCCGCGTCTGCTGATTCCTCAGGAGGATCAGACAGAATTTAATGAACTGCAGAATAATATCAATGATCTGAGTAAACAGCAATTTGCCCTGTGGATTACCGAAGGTGGAATCGATAAGGGGTGGGATGCATATCTGAAGGATTTGGAAATGGCTGGTCTTCCAAGATATATGGAGTTATCTCAGAAGTTCTTTGATGATTTTAATCAGAGATAATAAGGCCGTTACACAGGCCATATTGATCAAAAGAAAGTATGTGGGAGGATATCCTCATGGAAGGATATAAGACAACTGGCGTGTGGCCGGTTATGCTGACGCCATTTACAGAGATGGGTGAAGTGGATTATTATGCCCTGGACTATCTAATCGACTGGTATACAGAAAAGGGAGTGACTGGACTGTTTGCAGTATGTCAGTCCAGTGAGATGTTTTATCTTTCTCTCAAGGAAAGAGTAAAGATGGCGGAATATATAAAAAGACGGGCATCCATTCCTGTGATTGCTTCCGGACATATATCAGATGGACCTTCCCAGCAAGTACGGGAACTGGTGCAGATGGCAGAAACCGGGGTAGATGCGGTAATTCTTATTACCAATAGAACAGCTCAGGAAGGGCAGGCAAGCCAGATATGGATCGAAGGAATGGAGGAGCTGCTAGAGCAGCTCCCCCCCATAACACCTTTGGGATTATATGAGTGTCCTTATCCATATAAAAGGGTACTGTCTCAGGAGGAACTGGAGTTCTGCATACAGACAGGGAGGTTCCGCTTCCTGAAGGATACCTGCTGTGATGCAGAGCGTATCCGTAACCGTCTGGAACAGGTGAAGGGCAGAGGGTTAAAGCTCTTCAATGCGAATACATCTACACTGCTGGAGTCCTTAAGATATGGTGCAGAAGGATACTCAGGTGTAATGGCTAATTTCCATCCGGATCTATATGTATGGCTTTGTCGGAATTGGGACCGATACCCGGAGGAGGCAGAACGATTGCAGGCAGGTTTGACCTTTGCATCTATGATTGAGAAACAGTACTATCCGAATAATGCCAAGATCTATCTGGCAGAGGAAGGACTGCCAATCGGAGAGCGGTGTCGGGTGCGCAGCGGTCAGTTTGTGAGCGGCCTGTATCGAAGCGAGATCGCTCAGTTGAGAACTTTGACGGAGACGATGAGAGATAGAATACAAGGATTATAAGAAAGGCGGATATAAAGATGAAGGGACATCCCGGATGGGACTACAAGCCATATGTCAGAATGTGCGACATCAAAAAGAAGGATCTGCCGGTAATATGCCGATTAGCTCCCTATGAAGATCATTGTGAGATACAGTGGATGGATCATGGAGATGAAGAGGGCCAGCACCAGATTATATGCCATCAGAGAGGGACAGGCAAGCCGGATATCGAGCTATGGACCTGTGAACATACGGTGGATATCAAAGGTCTCCTGCCTGGACGAGAGTATGAAGTAAGAGTATTGCGCAGTAAGGATCCGGAGAAAGGAAGTGATTTTCGATTTTTCCGGGCAGGTGAGATTATTGGAACCGTGATTGATTATCTTCATCCCCACGATGACCATTATGCATATTCGGGAAGATATCTGTGCAGTCCTTGTATTCTTCGGACAAAGAAGGGACGCCTGCTGGTGTCTATGGATGTCTATGGACTAGGTATGGCACAAAATCTGACAATCCTATGTAAGTCAGATGATGACGGCAGTTCTTGGCAGTATCTGTGTGAACTTTTTCCCTGCTTCTGGGGTAAATTATTTGAATATGAAGACCGGATTTACATGCTTTCGATGACAGCCGAATATGGAGAGCTTCAGATCGGTTATTCAGAGGATGAGGGAGAGACATTCTGCAAGCCGGTGACACTCTTTCCGGGATGTGGGATCCGGTGGGAGAAGGGGATGCATCAGGCACCTACTCCGGTAGTTTTCCATGAGGGGCGCATATGGACGGCTGTCGATTATGGTTCCTGGGAGTGCGGAGGACATGAGTCAGCAATTATTTCTGCATCTTTGGAGTGTGACCTTATGGATCCGTTTGCCTGGGTCTGCAGTGAGTTTGTTCCCTATGACCGAAGCTGGCCCGGGGCTGTGCCTCACAGTCAGTGGGGCGGCCATGAAGGAAATGCTGTCATAGGCCCGGATGGGGAGATATATGATTTTCTGCGCTATCAGATCTCCAATGTATTCAGCGGTCATGTGGATGACAGTGTAATCACTCATGGAAAGGCATTTATCCTGAAGCTGGATAAAAAGGATCCGGAAAAACCGATGTCCTTTTATAAATTTGTTGATTTTAATGGCGGAATGAGTAAGTTTGTGATTCGTAAAGACGAGATAACAGGCTTCTATATATCCCTGGTAAATGAAGTGGTTGATGATACGATGCCGTCTCAGAGGAATATACTTTCTCTTTCGATTTCCAGGGACATGGTCAACTGGAGGATTGTAAAGCCCTTGATCGACGCTTCGGAGTATTCAGCCTTTGATACAGGATTTCAGTATGTGGATTTTATCATTGATGGTGAGGATATCCTCTATGCATCCCGGACTGCATTCAACGGTGCTCACAATTTCCATGACTCAAATTATATCACATTCCACAAGCTGGAAGATTTCCGCCAGGTAATAAAAGAGACTCTAGAAACAGAGGAAGGATACAGATAATGCTGTCTGTCTTCCAGAGGAGAACCTTTCCAAATAGCCGTTTTGAAGGTGTCATTTACATGGAGGTATGTTATAATAATAGCAGTATTTTGGAAAAATATGGTTATTATACAAAAATTGCCAATAGGAGGTTCTCGTTATGGAACAAGAAGTTAAAGTAAAATCGCTGGTAAAGGTATTTGCAATCCTTGAATGCTTTTCGAATAGTGAACCTGAGCTTGGGATCTCGGAGATATCCAGAAAGCTGGGGATGCTTAAGAGCACGGTTTATAATATCGTAGCAACCTGCGAGGCACTTGGCTATCTGGTACAGAATAAAGAATCAGGAAAATATTATCTGGGCGTAAAATTTTTGCAGTTTAGTTATATTGTGAATAATCATATGGGGCTGAGGAATGTTTTTCTTCCCTATATGCAGCAGATTGCCAATGATGTTCGTGAAACGGTGTATATGGGTATCCCCCATGGTGATGAGGTGCTGTACATAGAATGCTGCTCCCCCATGCCCCAGACTTCCCAGCGGACAATCTTAGGAGAACATGCTCCTATGTACTGCACGGGTCTGGGGAAGGCGATGATGGCCTTCTTGCCGGAACAGGAGCAGAAGGAGTATACGTCCCGTCCACTTGAGCCGTATACAGAAACAACCATAACAGACAGTCAGACCTTATTGAAAGAGTTAGAGACAATTCGCCAGCGCGGTTATGCCATCGACGATATGGAGCATGAATACGGAGTGGTCTGTATTGGCGTACCGGTGTTTGGCAATGATGGCCGGGTGGTGGCAGCAGTCAGTGTGAGCGCCCCGTCGCTCAGGCTTAAAAAACACATTATTAAAATATATGCGGGGAAGATTCAGACATATCTGCAGCCGATCCAGAATAAGCTGTAGATCATGTCTATAGGATCCCTGAAAGGAGCGTATCGGATATGGATGAAAAGGTACGGATCGGTATACGACCGATTATCGATGGACGTAAGGCAGAACGCAGCAACCTTGAAGGGCAGGTCATGAGCTTAGCAGAGGCGGCGAAAGAACTGATTGAGAAGAAGGTAAAGGATCACTGGGGCCGTCCGGTAGAATGTGTCGTAGCAGATACGACAATCAGCGGCAGTGCACAGGCCAGGCAGTGCGCCGAGAAGTTTGCCAAATTAAATGTAGCGGGTACGTTAAGCGTTACCTCCTGTTGGTGTTATGGCAGCGAGACCATGGATATGGATCCCATGACCATCAAGGCCGTATGGGGATTTAACGGAACCGAAAGCCCGGGAGCCGTGTATCTGGCAGCTGTTATGGCAGCACATGCCCAGAAAGGATATCCGGCCTTTGCCATCTACGGAATGGATGTTCAGGATAAAGGGGATGGCAATATCCCTGCCGATGTAGAAGAGAAGATTCTGCGTTTTGCCCGTTGCGCGGCAGCCGTGGGAGTAATCCGAGGTAAGAGCTATGTGAACATTGGCTCCGTATCTATGGGCATCATGGGTTCCTACTGTAATGATGATTTCTTTACCAAGTATCTGGGGATACGCCCTGAGTTTGTAGATATGACAGAAGTATTGCACCGTCTGGATGGGGGAATCTATGATTTAGAGGAGTACGAAAGGGCCTATGCCTGGACTCGCGAGAATTGTCTGGAAGGTTTTGATAAGAATCCGGACAAACTGCAACACAGCAGAGAGAAAAAAGAGAAGGAATGGGAGCAGGTCGTTAAAATGACTCTGATTATACGTGATATCATGCTGGGGAATCCCAAGCTGGAGCAGCAGGGGTATTACGAGGAAAGTCTGGGACGCAATGCCATCGCAGGCGGTTTCCAGGGTCAGCGTATGTGGAGTGACTGGCAGTCTGTAGGAGATTTTTCTGAGGCTATCTTAAACTCCTCCTTCGACTGGAACGGGATACGTAAACCTATGATCCTGGCAACGGAAAACGATACTCTAAATGCCGTATCCATGCTGTTTGGCCACCTGATGACTGGTGGGGCAAGTATCTTTGCGGACGTCCGTACATATTGGAGCCCGGAGGCAGTAGAGAGGGTGACCGGCTGGAAACCAGAAGGAAAGGCAGAGAACGGATTCATCCATCTGATTAACTCCGGTGCAGCGGCATTAGACGGAACAGCACAGCAGAAAAATGAAATGGGGGAACCAGTGATGAAGCCCTGGTGGGCGGTCACTCCAGGTGATGCAGATGCCTGTCTGAAAGCGACACAGTGGTGTCCAGCCAGCGCTGCATACTTCCAGGGCGGTGGGTTCTCATCCCAGTTTAAGACAGCAGCAGAGATGCCTGTTACCTTGGTGCGTCTGAACATGGTAAATGGATTAGGACCCAGCCTTCAGATTGCAGAAGGATATACGATTCAGCTTCCGGATGAGGTACATGAAGTCTTGGACAAACGTACAGACCCTACCTGGCCTACCACCTGGTTTGCTCCATGTCTTACAGGAGAAGACACCTTTGACAGTGTATATTCTGTGATGAGCAGCTGGGGGGCCAATCATGGTGCATTCTGCTATGGTCATGTAGGAGCAGATCTGATCACTTTGGCCAGTATGCTGCGGATTCCGGTAACGATGCATAATGTGGGACGGGGCCGTATCTTCAGACCTCATAGCTGGAATGGTTTTGGAACAAAGGATATGGAGAGCGCTGACATCAGAGCCTGCCTGGCATATGGCCCCTTATATAGATAAGCAGGATGCTGATACAGGCGGCTATCTGCTGCCTGTTTTCCTTAAAGGAGGGGCGAGATGGATAAGAGAGAGAGGATTGCAGCGGGCAAGTCGGTTCTGGGGCTCGAGTTGGGCTCGACTCGGATCAAAGCTGTTTTGATCGGGGAAGAGCATGAGATACTGGCAGTCGGATGCCACGAGTGGGAAAACCGTCTGGAGAATGGAATATGGACGTATCATCTGGAGGATGTGTGGGAAGGTGTGCAGGATGCATACAGGCAGTTGTCAGAACAGGTCTGCAGAGCATATGATGTAGTCATATCTGAGGTGGCAGCCATTGGTATCTCTGCTATGATGCATGGATATCTGGTATTCGATTCAGAAGGAAGACAGCTGGCGCCTTTTTATACATGGCGCAACACCAATACAGAGTGTGCGGCAAAAGAGCTTACAGAGGCATTTCAGTTTAATATTCCCATGCGCTGGGGAGTTGCTCATTTGTATCAGGCTATCCTGGATCAGAAGGAGCATGTTGCGGAGCTGTCTTTTTTAACGACGCTGGCGGGTTATGTCCATTGGAGCTTGACTGGCAGGAAGGTTCTTGGTATAGATGATGCATCAGGGATATTTCCCATTGATTCATCCTGCTGCGATTACGATGAGAGTATGCTGGAGACATTTGACAGGCTGGTAGAATCCCATCTGCTCAAGTGGAGGCTGCGGGAGCTGCTGCCAGAAGTTTTGACGGCTGGAGAGGCTGCGGGAGATCTGACACCGGAGGGAGCCCTGCTGATTGATCCTACCGGAGTCCTGAGGCCAGGGATTCCCTTATGCCCGCCGGAAGGAGACGCAGGTACAGGTATGGTGGCAACGAATAGTATTACCTGCCTCACCGGAAATGTTTCGGCAGGAACGTCCATCTTTGCCATGATGGTATTAGAGAAGCCGTTAAAGGAGCTGCATAGGGAGATTGATATGGTATGTACTCCAACAGGAGCTCCTGTAGCCATGGTACACTGTAATAATGGCACAGGAGATCTGGATGCGTGGATTGACCTTTTTGGGCAGGTGCTGGAAGCAGCAGATGCCAGGATTGAAAAAAAGAAACTGTATCATCTGATGTATCATAAGGCTCTTCAGGGCCAGCAGGATTGTGGCGGAGTGTTAAGCTATAATTATATTTCAGGTGAACCGATCACGGGATTTGAAGAAGGGCGTCCTTTGCTGGTACGCCAGCCTGAAGCCCGATTTGCTTTGACGAATCTGATGCGTTCTCTTATCTTTTCCAGCTTGGCCTCTTTGCGGATCGGTATGGAAATACTGACGGAGCAGGAAGGCGTGAGACCGGAAAAACTTACGGGACATGGAGGTCTATTTAAAACAGAGCAGGCAGGACAGCAACTTATGGCGGCAGCCATAAAGGTGCCGGTTTCGGTTATGGACTCAGCTGGAGAAGGAGGGGCTTGGGGGATTGCTTTACTGGCTGCGTATAAGGTATGGAAAAATATGGGTGAAAGTTTTGAGCAATATTTAAAGGATCGGGTGTTTGCAAATGTCACCGGTGTGACTATTTCGCCGGATTCGGAGGAAGAGGCAGGGTTTGAACATTTTCTAAAGACTTATAAGAAGGGCTTGGAGATACAGAGGGCTGCTGTAAAGAGTCTGGGGGCAGATATAGGTGAAAGGAGACGCATATGAGGATCGTGATATTAGATGGGTATACAGAGAACCCAGGTGACTTAAGCTGGGAGGGCTTCGAGGCTTTGGGAGAGCTGACTGTATATGACCGGACTGAAGAAAGTAGCCAGATTATAGAGAGGATTGGTGATGCAGAGGCAGTATATACCAATAAAACACCCTTAACAAAGAAAACGATAGAGAAATGTTCCTGCCTAAAGTATATTGGTGTCCTGGCTACAGGCTATAATGTAGTGGATACAGAGGCTGCAAAACAGGCGGGGATTATTGTTACGAATATTCCAACCTATGGAACAGATGCAGTCGCTCAGTATACGATTGCCCTCCTGTTGGAATTATGTCATCATATTGGAGAGCATTCCCGGTGTGTCAGAGCAGGGGATTGGACCAGGAGCAAGGATTGGTGCTTCTGGAACTATCCTTTGATCGAGCTTGCTGGAAAGACGATGGGAATCATCGGTTTTGGATGCATTGGACAGAAGACGGCAAAGATTGCTCAGGCTTTTGGGATGAAGGTTTTAGCATACGATCGTTTTCAGAATAAGACTTTGGAAAGTGATACCTGCAGATATGCTCATCTGGATGAGCTGTTGGAGAAGTCGGATGTAATCTCTCTTCACTGTCCCCTGTTTCCAGAAACCCAGGGAATTATAAACAAAGAAAATATTGCTAAGATGAAAACAGGAGTCCTGATCATCAATGATTCCAGAGGCCCTCTGATTGTAGAGGAGGATCTGAGAGATGCCTTGAACAGCGGTAAGGTAGGCGGGGCTGCTGTGGATGTAGTATCTACAGAGCCTATTCGGATGGATAATCCTCTTCTGGAAGCTAAGAACGGTATCGTAACCCCTCATATTGCATGGGCACCAAAAGAGTCCAGGCAGAGGCTGATGGATATAGCGGTTGGTAATCTGAAGGCATTCATGGAGGGGAATCCGGTCAATGTAGTTAGCAGTTAAGATATCATTGTTTCATATTAGAAAAGCTGCAGAAGGGGAACTTCCTGCAGCTTTTTGCTTGTGCACCATGGGCGCACTCTAATGGGTGAAAGTTTTTGCCATGATGATGTTCTACACCGACCGTTTCTACCCGGAAACCATTGCCGGCAGGACAGTAGTCATTCATGACATGCCGGATGATTTCAAGACTCAGCCATCAGGCGATTCCGGCATGAAGACCGCCTGTGGAGAAGTGAAGGAGAATAAAATGTAATCTTATGTAAAAATTTTAACAATAAAATAAATGTAAATAGGTTACTGTTCAGAGGTCAATGTCAGTTCGTTAAGTTACAAGGTTAGATTGCGTATTGAGGGTCTAACCAATTTTTTAAAAAATATATCCTAAAAGTGTTGACACGCAGTCAAAAATGTGCGGCTGCTTTCGCTATTGATTGTTTTTTAGAGGTAGCGAAAGCGGCCCTTGAGGGAGAATCCCAAAGATTGTGTAAACCTCTAAACTGATGTAAGATAGAATTACTCAGTTTGGAGGTTTTATTATGGCAGGAAAAAATGATTCCCCACAAAAAGCAGCAATGCGCGAACTCATGAGCAGTTACTTAAAGCAGAACAACGTCAAGATTAAAGACGGAACCGATGCCAACGCCCTTATGCGGGATATGATGAGCGTGATACTGGAAGGTACCCTGGACGAAGAAATGAATGAGGAACTGGGTTACTCCAAGTATGATTACCACAACAAGGATATGGACAACAGCCGGAATGGCCATTCCCCAAAAACGATGCATACCAGTTATGGCGACATGGAAATCGACATTCCCAGGATATGGAAGAAAAAATCATTTCTATGTATGCAAAGGGAATGACCACGGGCGATATTGAAAGCCATATGCGGGAACTATACGATATCGACATCTCGGACAGCACTATCAGCCGGATTACGGATAAGATACTGCCCATAGTGAAAGAATGGCAGGAAAGACCATTAGAGGAGGTCTATGCCGTGGTCTTCCTGGATGCAATCCACTTCCATGTGCGCAGCGAGGGCCGCATTGTAAAGCAGGCCGTTTATATCGCCATAGGAATCGACATGTCCGGGAAAAAGGGCGACGGTGAGAAAATAGAAACACCGGAAGCCACGTACCGGAAGCCGGAAAAGGCGACGAAGAGAAGACAGAAATACCAGAGACCGGAAACGGAAAATAAGAAGATGTAGAAATGCCGAATGCCGGAACTGGTGACAAAACTGCTGCAGAACTACCATAAATCCTAATAATATGCCCCTAAAGATGATGATTCAAATAAAATGATCATCTTAGGGGCATATTTTTGTATATGAATAGAAAAACGGAAGAACCAGTCAGCTTTCGCTCAAGAATCAACGGGAAAATGCCTTATCCGGCGCATAAGTGGCTGTTCTGTGTTCAAAATACTGGGTTGCAGCAGCGTATCTATGAATATAAGAAGAAAAATTTCAAAAATCGCTTGCAAAACTAAAAAAGACCAGTAAAATAGAGAGAAGACGTGTTATTCCCGCGAAAGCGGCGAAATACAGGGAAGAAATGAATAAAATGATAACGGAGTGAGACGTATGGCACTGAAAAAGAAACCGGTTACCGGCATGAAAGATATCCTGCCCGCAGAGATGGCGGTACGGGAATATGTAATGAATCAGATTCGTGAGACATACGGTGGATTTGGATTTAATTCCATCGAGACCCCGTGTGTGGAACATATTGAAAACCTGACCAGCAAGCAGGGCGGCGATAATGAAAAACTGATTTTCAAGATTATGAAGCGCGGAGACAAGCTGCGCCTCGACACCGCGGAGACGGAGAACGATCTGGCAGACAGCGGTCTTCGCTACGATTTAACCGTACCGTTATGCCGCTATTACTCCAATAATGCGGCGACGCTTCCAGTGCCGTTTAAGGCGCTTCAGATGGGCAGCGTATGGAGGGCGGACAAGCCTCAGAGAGGCAGATTCCGTCAGTTTGTTCAGTGTGATATTGATATTTTGGGCGATCCGACCAGACTGGCTGAAATCGAATTGATTCTCGCAACTACCACGCTTCTTGGCAAAGTCGGCTTTAAGGGTTACCATGTCCGCATCAATGACAGAAATATCTTAAAGGGAATGGCGTCCTACTGTGGTTTCCCGGAGGAATCCTTTGACCAGGTGTTTATCATTCTGGATAAGATGGATAAGATCGGCATGGAAGGCGTTGCGGCCGAGCTTTTAGAAGCCGGTTATGAGAAAGAGAAGATCGATCAGTATTTAGCCCTGTTCGGTTCGGTGACACCGGATGCGGCGGGGGTACGTTCTCTCGGCGAGACATTAAAAGACGTAATGGATCCCGAGATGACAGAGAATCTGGCAGCCATTATGGACAGTGTAAACAGTATCGCTACCAGTCAGTTCGATATTATATTCGATCCGACCCTGGTGCGCGGAATGTCCTACTACACCGGCACAATCTATGAGATTCAGGTGGATGGGTTCCCGGGATCTGTTGGCGGCGGCGGCCGCTACGATAAGATGATCGGCAAATTTACCGGCATGGAGACACCGGCCTGCGGCTTCTCCATCGGTTTCGAGAGAATCATTACCATCCTGATGGAAGAGGGCTTTACCGTTCCGGGAAGTACGGAGAAGAAGGCATTTCTGATCGAAAAGGGCGTCAGTGCCGATGTGATGACAGCGGCTATTCAGGAGGCCATGGACGAGCGTGCAAAGGGTGTCTGCGTTCTCGTATCTCAGATGAACAAGAACAAGAAGTTCCAGAAGGAGAATTTACAGAAGGAAGGCTATACCGAATTTAAGGAATTTTACAGGGAAGCTTTGAAATAATATTACGATTAAGTTGGAGGAACATTATGGCAGAATCAATGCTGGGACTGAAAAGATCCCATAGATGTACAGAGGTAACGAGCAGCAATGCCGGTGAGACCGTCACCGTTATGGGCTGGGTGCAGAAGAGCAGAAATAAAGGCGGAATTATTTTCGTGGATTTAAGAGACCGTTCCGGTATTCTGCAGATTATCTTCGAGGAGAGTGACTGCGGCGCTGAGAATTTTGCAAAGGCTGAGAAGCTGAGAAGCGAATTCGTAATTGCGGTAACCGGACACGTGGAGAAGCGTGCAGGCGGAGTGAACGAAAATCTGGCAACCGGTGACATTGAGGTCAGAGCAGAGAGTCTTCGCGTTCTTTCCGAATCAGAGACACCGCCATTTCCGATTGAGGAGAACAGCAAGACGAAGGAAGAACTTCGTTTAAAATACCGTTATCTTGATTTGAGAAGACCTGATATTCAGAGAAATATTATGGTCAGAAGCCAGGTCGCGATCATCACGAGAGCATTTCTGGCAGAGGAAGGCTTCTTCGAGATTGAGACTCCTACCTTGATTAAGAGCACACCGGAAGGCGCACGAGATTATCTCGTACCGAGCCGTGTTCATCCGGGAGCCTTCTATGCGCTTCCGCAGTCCCCGCAGTTATATAAGCAGCTGCTCATGTGTTCCGGCTATGACCGGTATTTCCAGCTGGCCAGATGCTACCGTGATGAAGACTTACGCGCCGACAGACAGCCGGAATTTACACAGATCGATATGGAGCTGTCCTTCGTGGACGTGGAAGACGTCCTTGAGGTAAATGAGAGACTGTTAAAGAGATTATTTAAGGAAATCTGTAATTTTGATCTGGAACTTCCAATTCCCAGAATGACATGGCGCGAGGCGATGGACCGCTTCGGTTCCGATAAGCCTGATATGCGTTTTGGCATGGAATTAAAGAACGTGTCCGATGTGGTTCGTGGTTCCGAGTTTGCAGTATTTAAAAATGCCCTGGAAGCAGGCGGTTCCGTGCGCGGTATCAATGCAGACGGCCAGGGAGCCATGCCTCGTAAGAAGATCGACGCCCTGGTGGAATTCGCAAAGGGCTTCGGTGCAAAGGGACTGGCTTACATTGCCATAGCTGAGGATGGAACTTACAAGTCCTCCTTTGCAAAATTCATGACAGAGGATGAGCTTCACGCATTAGTGGAAGCCATGGAAGGAAAGCCGGGAGACTTACTCCTCTTTGCGGCTGACAGAGATAAAGTGGTATTCGATGTATTAGGAAACTTAAGACTTGAGCTGGCCAAGCAGCAGGATTTACTGAAGAAGGACGACTTCAAGTTCTTATGGGTAACGGAATTCCCGCTTCTTGAGTATTCCGAGGAACAGGGACGTTTCGTTGCCATGCACCATCCATTTACCATGCCGATGGACGAGGACTGGCATTTAATCGACAGCGATCCGGGCGCAGTGCGTGCAAAAGCCTACGATATTGTATTAAATGGTACCGAGATGGGCGGCGGCTCTGTCCGTATCCATCAGGGAGACATCCAGTCCAAGATGTTCGAAGTACTGGGCTTCACCCCGGAGCAGGCACAGGAGCAGTTCGGATTCCTGCTTGACGCATTTAAATACGGAGTACCGCCTCACGCAGGTCTGGCTTACGGCCTCGACCGTGTGGTCATGCTCATGGTAGGTGCTGACAGCATCCGTGACGTAATCGCATTCCCTAAGGTGAAGGACGCTTCCTGCATGATGTCAGAAGCACCGGCGCCGGTTGATCCAAAACAGCTGGAAGAGCTGTACATTGAGATCGCAGAGACAGAAGAATAAAAAGAAATAGAGACAGATACAGACAGCCCGCATCTCGCGCCGGAAATGGCGCCAGGATGCGGGCTGTTGTTTGTCATTCCGTCAGCTTATTTCACTAATATAAGAAAAAAACAGGAAAACAATACCCTTATTTTACATTTATCTGTTATAATAAACTTAAAGGTAAAAAATGTAAAAAAGGAGGCTTTAAGAAATGAAAAGAAGCGGAAAAAGAAGGTTTCTGTCTCTGTGGCTCACGCTGCTGATGGTGCTGTCCCTGGCCACTGGCATGTCGTTTACTGCGGCGGCGGCAGACCACGATATCGTTGTGCTGTATACCAACGATGTCCACTGCGGCGTTGATGACAACATCGGATATGCAGGGCTGGCGCTTTATAAGAAGCAGATGCTTGAGCAGACACCGTACGTTGTCCTCGTGGACGCCGGCGATGCCATTCAGGGCGCGCCCATCGGAACGCTTTCCGATGGAGGCTACTTAATCGATATCATGAATAAGGTTGGCTATGACTTCGCCATACCTGGAAACCATGAATTCGATTACGGTATGCCCCGTTTCCTGGAACTGGCGGGGAAACTGAACTGCGGCTACTATTCCTGTAACTTCCTGGATCTGCGCACAGGACAGACCGTATTCGCCCCGTACAAGATGATGACATACGGAGATACGAAGGTTGCCCTCGTAGGCGCCAGCACACCGGAAAGCTTTACGAAATCCACTCCGGCGTATTTCCAGGATGCAAACGGAAACTATATCTACAGTTTCTGTGAGGATGAGAGCGGACAGAAGCTCTATGACCGGATTCAGTCCAGCGTGGACGCGGCCAGAGCGGATGGAGCCAATTACGTCATTCTCGTCGGCCATCTGGGAGAAAACGGAACCACCGAGCGCTGGTCATCTGACAGCGTCATTAAGAATACCAACGGGATTGATGCTGTGATCGACGGCCACTCTCATGAGACGGTTCCCTCTAAGGTTGTGAAGAACAAGGACGGAAAAGATATCACGCTTACGCAGACTGGTACGAAGCTTCAGGATATCGGAAAGATGACGATCAAAAAAGACGGAACAATCACGACAGAACTGATCTCCAAGGTAGAGGCAGGAGGCGCTTCGAGGGCGTATACGGTGAAATCCGGGGATTCCTTAAGCAGAATTGCAAAGAGAGAACTGGGATCCTATAACCGCTGGAGAGAGATTTACGATGCCAACAGAGATAAGATTAAAAATCCTGATATGCTGACGATCGGCATGCAGCTCACTCTTCCAGGCGGAAGTGCCGTCACGGAGGACGGGAAAAATGTGGACTATGACACCGATCAGTTCATCAAAGGAATTCAGGCGCAGTACAATGAGACGTTAAAAGCAGTTCTGGGGCATAGTGACGTGGACTTGACCGTCAACGATCCTGCGACGGGAGAACGCGCAGTGCGAAGCGCCGAGACGAACCTGGGCGATCTGACTGCTGATGCATACCGCTACGTACTGGGCGCCGATATCGGATTATCCAACGGCGGGGGCATCCGTGCCAACATAGCGGCAGGCAATATTACATATAACGATACACTGGCAGTATTCCCATACGGCAACATGGGATGTGTAGTGGAAGTGAAGGGTCAGCAGATTAAGGACGCTCTGGAGATGGCTTCCAGAAACTGCCCGGATGAAAACGGCGGCTTCCTTCAGGTATCAGGACTATCCTATACCATCGATACGTCTGTTCCGACTACGGTTCAGACCGATGATAAGGGGAACTTTATAAAAGTTGGCGGCGCTTACCGCGTGACCGATATCAAGGTAGGGGCGGAAGCTCTGGATGTAAACAAGACATATACGGTCGCTTCCCATAACTACATGCTGAAATCCGGCGGTGACGGAATGACCATGTTCGCAGGTGCGAATATCACAAGGGACGAGGTCATGACGGATGTGGACATTCTTTCCGCATATATCAATACAAACTTAGGCGGCAATGTAGGCGCTGATTACGGCGACCCGCACGGCCAGGGAAGAATTACGGTAAAATAGTATCAGTGAATGAATGACATCAAATAAAATGTTATAAAATCAATACCATAAAATGACGCATTAGCGACTTTATTAATACTTATTATAAAAAGAGCGGTCTCACGATCTATAATTCGTGAGCCGCCTTTTTAATATATATCAATCGTCTTTAAGCCTTTGTCTTCATCCCCATCTATTCCTCCTCCCGTATCTCCTCCGCCAGCTCCCGTACCTTATCCCAGTCCAGGATTCGGACGCCCTTTGGTACACGCTCCAGAATCTGTTCCTCACACATGGTGGAGATTAGATGCATCAGGTGGCGGTAGGAGATCGTTAAGTACTCCGCTATCTCTGTGTATTTCACAGACAGCAGTCCGCCGTTCTGGAGAAGGAGGAGACAGGCGGCAAAATTGTTGCGGCTGGGATAGGCGGTCAGGCTCATGTATTTGCGGTTCTGGGCCACATTCTGTTTTAAGGCCATGCTGCAGCAGAACCTCAGAAACTGTGCATCCTGCAGAAGTCCGGCGCGGCAGCCCTTTGTATCGATCTCGATAAAGCGGCATCTCGTCTGTGCCACCAGGGGATAGGGGCGTTTGTTCTCCTCAAACAGCTCCGGTACGCCGAAGAGGCTGAACGGCGTAAAAAAATTAATCAGCGACTGCCGGCCATTTTTATGGAAGCCATACAGCTTCGCCGTCCCAGAAACCAGGTAGAGAATCCTCGCCAGCTGATCGGTGTTGCGGATAATATATTCGCCCTTTTCATACTCTGTGACACGGACATGAGGACGGATATCAAAGGAAAAATGGCTCTCAAACTCATGCTCCTTAAGTATCCTGTCCGTCACGGCAGTGCTCTCTGCACTCTTCATTTCGCACCTCCTAAAATTCACCAAAATATGAGAAATCTCATATTTTTTTCATTTCCTTTATTATATACTAAGTAAAGCAAAATTAATATGAATATTTGTATAGGAGTACAAACGTGTATAAGAAAATTGATTTCAGGGTACGCCCGCCCTACGGAAATTATCTGACCATGTTCCAGAACGAACAGGCGCATTTTGCACGACTCGCAGACGCATTCGATATGACCGTCTCCGAATCACAGCGCACGGGAAATCTGGAGCAGTTTGTAAAAGAAATGGATCTGGCAGACATTGAGATCTCAGTCGTTCCCGGAAGAAAGAATCTGGGAGTGGTCAGCGAGGGAATGTTTCCGCTTACAGCGAAATATCCCGGACGTTTTATGATCTTTCCCTACATCGATCCGACCGACGGGGATGAGGCTCTTTACGAGATCGACCGATGCAGAGACCGGTGGGATATCCGGGGAGTGAGCATAGAGCCGACCTATCAGCCGAAGCCCTATGCCTTCGATGATCCGATCGCATTTCCCATGTATGAAAAACTCGAAAAAGAGGATCTGGCCCTGTTTGTGAGCTACAGCGCCAAGCTTCTGCCGGTGGTTGATCCGGACACGGTACGCCAGTTGGGGAGTGTGCTGCACCATTTTCCGGATTTGAAGATCATTGTGGGCCATGGAGGTTGGCCATGGCACTTAGAGGTGATGGCCATGGCATTTAACTCACCTAATATTTACATTGTTCCGGATATGTACGGATTAACCGGAGCGGGAAGCGGGGATTATATTAAAGCGGCCAATACGCTGATGAAGCACCAGATGCTGTTCGGCACGGCCTATCCCATCCTCAACATCATGGATACAGCCAGGTTTTACGAAAACTGCGGCTTAAAAGAATCCGTAAAGCCGGATTTCTTTTACAATAATGCAGCAAAGCTGCTCAAACTGTAACTGACCTGGCTGTACAGCCACCACCAAACGCACAAAAAGAGGAGGAACGCAACATGAAAAAAGTATTATCTATCGGACTGTCAATCTGTATGGCAGCAGCCCTGTTCGGGTGCTCGTCCGGAACTGGCAGGGACACGGCTCCGCAGACGACGGCTTCCGCAGAAGCAGACACAACGAAGGCGAAGTCGTCCATCGATGACTACGTATACGACGGCGATCCGATTGAGATTCATCTGGGGGACATCAACAGCCAGTTTCCATTAAATCTGGCTTACAATCTGGGATATTTGCAGGAAGAATTTGAGGGAAGCAACGTGACCTTTACGATGGATTACTTCCAGAACGGTCCGGCCATCTCCGAGGCGTTCGCTTCCGGTGATCTGGATTTCGCAGAGTTCGGCGAACAGGCGGCGATCGCGGGTATCTCCGCTGACTACGGTTATAAGATTATCGGCCGCAACTGCAATACGGAAACGATGTATCCGCTGGTGGCGGGCAAAGATATTACGGACGCGGAGGGACTCAAGGGGGCTAAGGTCGCCGTATCCGTCGGCACCAGCGCCCACTACCTGCTTTTGACATACTTACATTCTCTCGGACTTTCCGAGGATGACATCGAACTGGTCAACACGAACGATACGGTAACTCTTCTCGCTTCCGGTGAAGTACAGGGTGCGGCCGACCAGCTGGCAAAATTCAGTTCTATGATCGATGCCGGTGACGTACATGTACTGGCTGACGGAGCTGTCAGCGAGACCTGCCAGATCAGTGCATTTGTGGGACGTACGGAATTCTGTGAGAAATACCCGGAAATCACGGCCAAGGTCCTGAAGGTGGTTCAGCGCGTGGATGACTGGATGGCGGAGAGCGAAGATAATCAGAAAAAAGCATTTACCACACTGGCGGAAATCACCCAGCGGGAGGAAACCTGGTTTTCCACCATGTACAGCGGCTCTAATTTCGGCATCAACTTGACGGAACAGGATCTGCGCGTGTTGGGCGAGGTGCTGGAATTCATGAAGAGCAATGATCTGTTATCCAATCCGGATATCACCATGGACGATATTCTGGAACTGAAATATCTGGAAATGGCCGGTTACCGGTAAATGGCATTAAAACCGGCGGCTGTCCGTCTGACTGGATGGTCCGCCGGTTTTGCCGTACATCGGAATATATGTAACTGTTCAGCCGTGCGGCGGTTTGCTCGGAAAAGTATGTTACAAGCTTGCTTGTATAAGTACTTTTCTGTGTAAACTGACATAGGGCGGAACGCCCGGGCTTCTTGTTTTCGTGCTTTTCGAAAACAAGAAGATGCACGGCTGAACAGTTACAAATATATGGAAAGGAAGTTTACGAATGTTCAATCTCAAAACCCAAAACAGCGCAAGACAAAATAAAATACTGCCGGTAATCGCCATTGTATTTCCCATCCTGGTGATTCTTATCTGGCAGTATGCGTCAACTCACGGACTGGTGAAGGCTTCTCTTGTACCGGCTCCCCTGACGATTGCGAAGACATTTCTGTCCTATATCGAATCAGGAAAGCTCTGGAAAAACTTAAGTGTCAGCTTCGGCCGTGTGGCGTGCGGTTATGTGATCGGCGCGATGTGCGGCGTGGCAGTGGGATTTCTGATGGGGTTGTTTAAGCCGGTGAGCGCAGCCTTAAACGGTATCGTCAGCGTACTCCGCCCGATTCCGACCATCGCGCTGGTCCCGATTGTGATCCTGTTAGCTGGTATCGGATTCTCGTCTAAGGTTGCAATTATCGCTTTCGGCTCCTTCTGGCCGGTGCTGCTCAATACCATGCACGGAATTCAGACCGTGGACAACAAGCTGTTGGAAGTGGCCTACACATACCGGATACGGACCTCAAAAACTATTTTAAGGATCATCGTTCCCTCCTCCATCCCCGCCATTCTCACAGGCCTCCGGCTTGGAATGAGCAATGCGTGGATGAGTGTGGTTGCCGCAGAAATGATCGCTTCCTCCACCGGAATCGGTTATTTAATCACCCTGTCCCGCGAGACGGCAAATGCCCGCGTCATGTACATGTGCGTGCTGGTCATCGGCGTGATCGGCCTGATCATCGACAAGGGCCTGACCCGGCTGGAACACTATTATCTGGCAAAGACCCGCGGCATTATCGACAGCAAATAAGGAGGGCGGATATACCATGGCAGAGAACACAAATATTCTTGAGATCAATGGCCTGCATAAGAATTTCTTTATCAGGGGGCAGAAATTCGAGGTGCTCGCAGGCGTCGATTTAACGGTTAAAAAAGGGGAGCTGCTGGCCATAGTCGGAGCCAGCGGATGTGGAAAAAGCACGCTGTTAAAGCTGATCACCACTCTGGAGACGATCAGCTCCGGCGAGATCTTACTGGATGGGGAGCCGGTAAACGGGCCATCTCCCAAATGCAGCATGATATTCCAGGAGGCAAGGCTTTTTCCCTGGCTGACCGTAGAGCAGAACATCGAGTTTGTAATATCCGATACTGTGCCGAGGACCGAGAAAAAGAAAATGGTGGATTATTACATTAAACTGGTAGGGCTGACCGAGTTTACAAACGCCGTGCCGAACCAGCTTTCCGGCGGCATGCAGCAGCGTGTCAGCATCGCCCGCGCGCTCGCCACAAGGCCTCAGCTGCTTCTTTTGGATGAACCATTCGGCGCGCTGGATGCATTTACCCGTATGGCCATGCAGCAGGAAGTGCTGCGCATATGGGAGCAGGACAAGACGACGATGATGATCGTCACGCACGATATCGACGAGGCGATCTACTTAAGCAACCGGGTTGTGATTATGGGGAAAAATCCGGGTGTTGTAAAGAAGATTGTACCTGTAAACCTGCCATTTCCAAGGGATCGTACCGATTCCGCATTCCTGGAAATCCGCGGGGAGATTATGAAAGAATTTCTGGATACGTAAATTCGGAAGCGATTGCGATAGAGACGCTGGGAAAGGTAGAGAGTACACTACGTTTCACAGCGTCTTTCTTGAATTTCCATTTCCTCCGGAACTGTGGTATACATGAAAGAAGAGGTCCGGACCCGGTTAAGGCCGCAGAAATCCTGTAAAATCTTCTGTCAGAAGCCCCCGTTGAAAACTTTCAGGAAAAATGGTACACTGTTAGTTACAAAACAGGAACAGGAGAGATATCATGCTATTGAAAGAACCACAGTCCCGCTTCGAGGAGTACTACCGTATCTATGAAGAGTCCTTCCCCAGTAAGGAGCGGAGGACTAGGGAGCAGCAGAGAGACATTTTAAGTCATCCGCGCCACCGTGTCAGGATTAAGGAGGAAGACGGCAGTATGCTGGCGTTTGTGAGCTATTGGGAACTGCCCGGCTGTCTGTTTTTGGAACATCTGGCTACCACGGAGCGATGCAGGGGAAAAGGGTATGGAAAGCAGTTGGTGGAGGAATGCCTTGCCGAGACGGACAAACCCGTGTTTCTGGAGATTGAACCCGTGACGGAGAAAGACCCGATGACGGGAAGGCGGGCCGGTTTTTATGAACGACTGGGCTTTTTCATCAATACGTTCCCCTATATGCAGCTTCCGCTGAAGGAGGAGGACCATCCCATTCCGCTGTGGGTGATGAGTTATGGAAAACCTGTGACAAAAGAAGAGTTTGAACCTTATAAGAATGAAATACACGAGATTGCCTATGGAACGGCTTCTGACCGTTTCCGGCAGAAATAGAGAAAATGACAGCGAACCGGTGCTGCGGTGAATCAGGGGAAGCCGATGAATATTAATGAAATAGCGAAGCTGGCGGGAGTGTCCAGGGCGACGGTCTCACGGTTTTTAAATGACGGCTACGTCAGTGAGGATAAAAAAGAGAAAATAAAAAAAGTGATCGAGGAGACCGGGTATAAGCCTTCCGCCCAGGCCCAGACGCTGAGGACGAAGAAGACGAATCTGATCGGGGTGATTATCCCGAAGATCAATTCCGCATCCATCAGCCGTATGGTGGCGGGGATCAGCGCAGTGCTGTCCAAAGCAGGCTACCAGCTCCTCCTTGCCAATACGGATAATGATGAGAAGGAAGAGGTCAAGTATCTGCGTGTGCTGGCCGAGAACCAGGTCGATGGAATTATCCTGATCGGAACCGTGTTTACGGCGGCTCATAAAAAGGTCCTGAAGGAGCTTGCCGTTCCGGTGGTGATCCTGGGCCAGAGCCTTGCGGGGTATTCCTGCGTCTATCACGATGACTATCACGCAGCATACGACCTGACTTCTCTGCTGCTCGCCCATGGAAAGAACCCGGCCTGCATAGGCGTGCTGGAGCGTGACGAGGCGGCTGGTAAGCGAAGAAAGGAAGGCTTTCTGGAGGCGGTGAGAGACGCCGGAATCGGCGCGGACCGGGTACCCTATGCGGAAGGCAAATTCAGCATGAATTCAGGATACGAGCAGACAAAGCTCCTTTTGCGTGAAAATCCTGAGATCGATTCCATTTTCTGCGCAACGGACAGTATCGCCATAGGCGGTGTGACGTATCTGCGGGAGATCGGAAGGCGGGTCCCGGAGGAGATTCAGATTGCCGGAATCGGAGATTCTGACACAGCACGGGTATGCGTGCCGAGGCTGACCACCGTTCACTACTACTATAAGACGAGCGGGGAGGAGGCCGCGCGTATGCTGGTCAACATGCTGAGCACCGGAGACCAGATTCGCCGGGAGGTGAAGATGGGATATGAGATTGTTTATGGGAAGAGTACGATAGTTCAGGGGGAGTAAAGTTAAGTAAAGTAAAGTAAAGTAAAGTAAAGTAAAGTCGGATCGGACACAGGATATGGATACTGTTCGGCCCGGCTTATTTTAATTGAAAATTAATGGAAAAATTTAATGAGAAATTTAATGAGAAATTTTAGCGCAAGATTTTAATGGGAAATGTCTTTAAATAGGAAGACCAGCAGATTTTGTGCATTTTATACAAAAAAATAGTTTTTGTTTGTTGTATTGGACGGTTTACAGTAAAGATTGTAGGGTATATAATAAAAACAAGATATGAGATCGATCTCATATAAAATTAAAAGTAAACACAAAGAAGACAGAATAATAAAAGGGAAAAAGAATGGGAACAATTTCATAAGATGTATAGGAGGGTAATTATGGATTACAGGGAATCAGCAAAACAGGTATTTGAATTGATCGGCGGAAAATCCAATCTGATATCGGCAGCCCACTGTGCCACCAGACTGCGCCTTGTGGTGGCAGATGAGTCGGTCTGCAAAAAGGGAGCCATAGAAAATGTAGACGGGGTGAAGGGAGTATTCAGTGCCTCCGGCCAGCTTCAGATCATTTTCGGCACGGGCACGGTGAATAAAGTCTATGAGGAGTTTATCACTGTGGCCGGGATTACAGCCGCATCGAAGGATGAGGTAAAGCAGGCCGCCGCGAAGAAGGGGAATCCGTTCCAGAGAGCGATCAAGGCGCTCGGTGATGTGTTCGTCCCCATTATTCCGGCCATCGTTGCCAGCGGTCTCCTGATGGGACTTTTAGAAGGTATCTGCAAGGTATACCCGGCGCTTGCCGGATCGGGAACCTATACGATTCTTCACCTGATGAGCAGTGCGGCCTTCACTTTCCTTCCTGTCTTAATTGCGTTCAGCGCGGCAAAGGTTTTCGGCGGCAATCCATTTCTGGGAGCCGTTATCGGTATGGTCATGATCCATCCGGACCTCCTAAACGCATGGTCCGTGGCGGGAGCCGAGTCGATTCCGACTGCTTCCGTGTGGTTTGGTCTCTATAATATTAATCTAACCGGTTATCAGGGCCATGTAATACCGGTCGTCATCGCGGTGTTCTTCATGTCGAAGCTGGAGAAGAAGCTGCATAAAGTCGTTCCTGAGATGTTTGACTTATTTGTAACTCCGCTAGTGACGGTCCTTGTGACAGGATACGTAACTCTGACTGTTTTTGGCCCGGTCTTCTCGCTGCTGGAAAATGGCGTCCTGGAAGGCGTGAAGTTCCTGATCACCATTCCATTTGGCATCGGTTCGTTCTTTGCCGGCGCGGTCTACGCCCCGACGGTTGTGGCCGGAGTTCATCATATGTATAATGCACTGGAAGCCGGTCTGTTAAGCTCTGCCGGAATCAACACCTGGATGCCGATTGCCACGGCTGCCAATGTGGCCCAGGGCGGGGCGGCTCTCGCTATAGCCATGAAGACGAAGAATAAAAAAATGAAAGAGCTGGCGCTTCCGGCCTCCCTCTCCGCATTTCTGGGAATTACGGAACCTGTTATTTTCGGTGTGAACTTAAGATTTATAAAATCCTTTATTGCCGGCTGCATCGGCGGCGCCTGCGGAGCCATGGTATCCGGTATTCTCGGTGTCGGCGCTTCCGCTTACGGAATCACAGGATTGTTCGGATTCCTCATCACTACCGACTATGTATGGCAGTATGCGCTGGTCATTCTCGTGGCAGCAGCAGTGGCGTTCTTCCTTTCCTGGTCATTTTTCCACGACGAGAAGGAAGAAAAAGAGGCAAACGATAAAAAAGATGCAGACAACGAGTCTCATGATTCCAAAGAACCTTTCGTGAACACAACCGCAGAAAGTACTCCGAACACGCCTCATACCGTTTACAGCCCTCTGAGCGGAACTGTCATCCCTATGACAGAAGTAAAGGATCCTACATTTGCTGCTGAAGTTCTCGGTAAGGGAGCGGCGGTGGTACCATCTGAGGGAAAAGTCTTTTCCCCGTGTGACGGCACTGTAGTCACGATCTTTGAGACCTGCCATGCGATTGGACTGATGTCCGGAGATGGAACGGAGATTTTAATCCACGTAGGGCTCGACACCGTACAGCTGGGAGGAAAGCATTTTACTCCTCATGTGAAGAGCGGAGACACCGTGAAAAAGGGGGATTTAATGCTGGAATTCGATGCGGAAGCCATTCAGTCGGCGGGATACGATATTACGACACCAGTGATCATCTCCAACAGTTATGCATATTCGTCTGTGGCAATGAGCGTGGAGGGCGCCGTCAGAGCAGGAGATGTTTTGATTACAGTAACCGAAGGATGACCGCATCGGGATTTCCCCAGAATAAAACCGATGCGGCGCCAGATTTGAAAGGAGCCGGCCATGAACCGAACCACCGGAAATGAAACAAAGGACCCTTATCGTTTAAAACTTCATTTGACGCCCCCCGCTGGCTGGCTCAACGATCCCAACGGCTTATGTCAGTATCACGGCACATACCATGCATTTTATCAGTATGTGCCGGAGAACGCCCTGGGAAAGGGGAGAAAATGCTGGGGCCACGCGGTCAGCAGCGATCTGATCCACTGGAAAGACGAGGGCATTTTCCTGGAACCCGACCGTCCCTTCGACCGGGATGGCGTCTATTCCGGATGCGCCTGGACCGATGAAAATGGAATCCATCTCTTTTACACCGGAAATGTAAAGGAAGAGGGAGATTATGATTATATCCACGAGGGCAGGCAGGCCGCCCAGGTATTGGTGGAGACAAAAGACGGAAGCAGGGCGGGAGAGAAGAGGCTGCTTCTCACCAATGATGACTATCCGAAGGACTGCACGCTTCACGTCAGAGATCCCAAGATCTGGAAGGAAAATGGCAGATATCATATGATGCTGGGCGCCCGGAAGAACAGCGGCCAGGGCGCGGTGCTTCTCTATGAATCGGCCGATATGGTGACCTGGGAGTATGTCGGTGAGATGACAACAAAAAATCCATTTGGCTATATGTGGGAATGTCCGGACTGTTTTGAGATGGAGGACGCCGCATTTTTATCCATCTGTCCGCAGGGGCTGCCCCGGGGTGAATTTCAAAATCAGAATGTCTACCAGTCCGGTTATGTCCACCTTAAGGAAGGGATCGCCAAACCTCAGATAGTGGAAGCGGAGGCATTTACGGAGTGGGACAAGGGCTTTGATTTCTACGCACCGCAGACATTTACCGATGAACAGGGAAGGAGAATCTTAATTGGCTGGATGGGGCTCCCTGATATCGAGGGAGAGTACAGCAATCCGACGGTGGGCGATGACTGGCAGCATGCCCTGACGCTTCCGCGGGAAATCACGTATGAGGCCGGCCGGCTGTGCCAGAGGCCGGTGGAAGAATTAAAGCGGCTGCGCCGAAATGAGAGAGAGGTAAAAACAGGAGAAACCTCCGTCCTTTCTGAGGGGATATATGAGGTAGAGATAGATAAAATAGAAATAAATCAGAAAGATATCAATCAAAAAGGTATCAATGGAATGGAACCGGCTTCCTGCCGTATCTGTTTTAACCAGGACCTGGTTCTGGATTATAAGGACGGAGTTTTCTCCATGAAATTTTTAAACCGGACGGGCGCAGGGCGTACTGTGAGGCGTGCCGAAATCGGCAGTCTGGAGGATATCCGCATCATCATGGATACCTCTGCAATTGAAGTTTATGTAAACCAAGGCAGCACGGTATTCACTTCCAGATACTATCCGGTATCCAGAGAATCTCGTGTCATGATCGATTGTGAGAAGAGCAGAATCAGACTGTGGGACTTAGAAAGTGTCTGATAATTGTGTTTCACTGTCCGGTCAATGGGTTCAGGGGGGATCAGGATTGGTTTACCTGACAGCGTCTTCCATGTTGTCAAGGTAAAGAAGGCAATCCATGATATCCCCCCTGGAAAGATCTATGCATTCCCTCATATAGGCGAAATGCTGTTCATCCAGCCCACTGCCTTGATTGATCGCCTTATCGTTAGAAAAATTCACATCTTCACAGGCAAAAAACATGTAGACATACAGATTGCCGCCTTCCATTGTCTTGAAATACGCCTCCAGATAAGCGTGCTCATCTTTTAACAAGGCCTCTCCTGCCTTCCGGTTGGCGTTTAAGAAATTCAGCCATTCTTCTGCGGTTTCCTCTTTCCCTTTGATGATCTCATACTTATACAGCCTGATATCCATTTCCTTTTTCATGTGTAGGACCTCCTTTTGAAATAGAGTTCTTTTTATTTGAAATATGGTTAGATGTAACTAACTATATTATACATGATTGATGCCTATGCGGCAATCATTCCTTTTAAATTTTATCAGCGCTCTTTTCTTTCGCTAATCATCTGGTATAATAAAACATAATGCTATAGGCGGTGATCATAAAGTAAAACTACAAAACCATAGCGGTATTAAAAGGAGAGACAAAAATCATGGCAAAATTTACGATTGTATTTCACAGTGTCTGCGGAAACACGTATCAGATCGCAGACTGTTTTTACAGAGCGCTTCAGGAGAGAGGGCAGGAGGTGGCTCTTTACAGAACCGCGGATGCCTCCTTCGAGTCAGGGGAAAAGAGGATAGAGGATTTCAAGTGTCTGCAGGATGCAATAGAGGCGGTGCCGGTCATAGAGGAAGCGACGCAGGTTCTGGGAAGTGATGTGCTGCTTCTCGGTTCTCCGACGTATTACGGATGCGTTTCGGCGCAGATGAAGGCATTTATGGATTCCTTCGAAAAATTGTGGGTGGAAGCGCCTATGGCCGGGATGTATTTCGGGTGCTTCACATCAGCGGGAGACGGATGCGGCGGGCCGGAGCTCTGCCTGCAGGTGATGAATACCTTTGCCCAGCATATGGGCATGGTTCCGATCTCTGTTCCGTGCAATATCAAAGGAGCGGTTCAGCCGGCGTATGGAATCAAACACGTGTCCGGCGAGATGGCGGACCGGGCGGTGACGGAAGAGACAAAAACAGCGGTGCAAAATTATGTGGACCACATTCTGAAGGTCATTTCGTGACGGCAAAAGGCGGACGGAGGAGAGAAAGAAGGGCCTGAGACACGTAGAAAAGATACACAATTTTCAGGAAAAGATGTTCTTTTTTATGATATCTCAAAGAAAGGATTGAATTAAAAACTTCCTTGTGTTACCATGAGATTGGTCAGTTATTTCTACAAATTAATACATATTACAAGGAGGGTTCTTAATAAATGGATATCCGTTATTCAGCCAATCAGAAGGATTTTAAACGTTACACAACAGAAGAGACGAGAAATGAATTTTTAATCGAGAATTTATATGCTGCTAATGAAGTCGTAGCCGTATACTCCCACGTAGACCGTATGGTTACACTGGGATGCATGCCGACTACGGAGACTGTTTCCATCGACAAGGGAATCGACATCTGGAAAAACTTCGGGACAGGCTATTTCCTGGAGAGACGTGAGATCGGTATTTTCAACATCGGCGGAGCCGGCAAGATCACAGCTGACGGCGAAGTTTTCGATATGAACTATAAAGACTGCTTATACATCACAAAGGGAACAAAGGAAGTACTCTTCTCCAGCAACGATGCAGCGAACCCTGCAAAGTTCTACATGGTGAGTGCACCGGCTCACAAGGCCTGCAAGACAACCTTTATTCCGATTGAGAAGGCAGCAAAGAAGCCGCTGGGCGCTATGGAGACTTCCAATAAGCGCGTAATCAATCAGTTCATCCATCCGGACGTTCTTGAGACCTGCCAGCTTTCCATGGGCATGACCGTGCTTGATCCGGGCAGCGTATGGAACACCATGCCGGCTCATACTCATGAGAGACGTATGGAAGTTTACATGTACTTCGAGATTCCGGAGAACAATGTGGTATTCCACATGATGGGCGAAGGAAACGAGACAAGACACATCGTAATGCAGAACGAGCAGGCTGTTATCAGCCCATCCTGGAGCATTCACGCAGGCGCAGGCACCAGCAACTATACATTTATCTGGGCTATGGGCGGCGAGAACCAGGCATTTGATGATATGGATGTAATCTCTACGACGGAACTTAGATAATGTAAATTCCATTGCCGTACAGGATACTTTCTGACGAAAAGAACGGGAATTGGCATAATTGATATGCCATTCCCGTTCTTTTTGTGTTACCTGTCCTGGAGTGTGTCTTAAGAATTTTCTGTGCAGTATCACCTTACAGAGGGGGAAAACGGCCTGAAATATGGATAAAAAATATAAAAATGTTAAAAAATGCAATAAAATATTAGAAATTACAATTCATATTGATTTTTGAAGCTGGTATGATTGTATCATCTTATAGAGAAGGAAAATCGTTCAAAGGAGGATCATATGAAAAGAAAATGGATGGCGGGGTTACTTACAGCAGCAGTGGTAATGGGACTTGCAGGATGCAGTTCGGGAAACAAAACGGAGCCGGCGGGGACTACGGCAGGGGAAGCTGCGGCAGAAACGACGAAAGAGGCAGCGGACCAGAAGGAGGCGGAGCAGGAAAAGGTAGAGCTGGAGCTGTTTCTTTCCAAAACAGAGATACAGCCGGTTATGGAAGAGCTGGCAAAGAAATTTGAAGAGGAAAATCCGAATATCAAGATCAATATAACTGTGACAAGCGATGGGCGGACTGTTCTGCAGACCAGACTTTCAACAAATGAGATGCCGGATCTGCTGAACACCTATCCGGCGGAGCAGTTTTATAAAGATATGTTCCGGGAAGGAATCATGATTGATATCTCGGACCAGGAATTCTTAAATCAGGTATCCCAGGAATCCCGGGATATGACAGTCTGTGACGGTAAGTACTATGCCCTTCCTTATTCGGTCAGCGCATTTGGTATCTACTGTAATAGCCGGTTGTTTGAACAGCAGGGAATCGAGCTGCCAACCACGTATGAAGAGCTGATTGCAGCGTGCGACAAGTTCCAGGCAGCAGGGATTCAGCCCATGGTGTCCATCGATAAAGAGCTTGGCAATATCGCACAGCGGTTTGAGCGTCTGGTCGGAGTCATCAACAATGACAGCAACTCCGAATTTGAGAAAATTGCAAAAGGGGAGATCAAGGCAGAGGATTCCGTAGCTTTGAATACCATAGCCGATGTCATGTATAAACTGTATGGATACAGCGGAGATGACTCCCTCGGTGTTGACAGCAATATCGGATATGCGGCCATGGCAAATGAGGAAGCCGCTATGATGCTGTGCGGTACCTGGGGGCTTACCACACTGAGAAATAATAATCCGGACGTCGATGTGGTTCTGATCCCATTCCCGAATCCGACCGGAGAGAAGACTAATGTTCCGATTAATGTAGACTGTTCCTTCAGCGTATGCACGAATACGAAGCATCCGGAAGAAGCCACGAAGTTCTTGGAATTTTTATCGCGCACAGAAAATGCACAGACCTACTGTGACGCCGATGGAAACCCGAATCTGATCAAAGGCGTGGAATATAAAGTAAGCGAGCATGAGCAGATCAACGCTGCGATTCAGAGCGGAGATACCTTCTTGACCGCAGTTAATTTCTGGCCTAATTCCCTTCGCGAGGAACTGCGGACACCAGTTCAGCAGCTGTTCATAGACGGAGATAAGGAAGAATTCCTGCAGTCCTGCGATACCGCAATAAAGAGCTTCTATAATCAATAAATGACAGGGGAGAGAGTAAACATCTCTCTCCTTTTTTAAAGGAGAAGATAGAATGTCAAAAAGCAAAGCTGATGCAAAAAAGAGAAGGACATTTATGGTATTTACGATTCCTGGTTTCCTTCTGTATTCTGCTTTTTTTATTTTTCCTATCCTGATGGGAGCGTATTACAGCCTGACGGATTGGGATGGGGTAAAAAAGAAGTTCAACATGATAGGAATGCAGAATTACGTGAAGATCTTCCAGGATAAGCAGTTTATCAATGCGCTCGGATTCACACTGAAGTATAGCCTGTTTCTGATTATTCTGACCATTATTCTTGCGGTATGTCTGGCGCTGTTTTTGAATCAATCGGTAAAGGGCCGCGGGTTCTTCCGCTCCATGTATTTTATACCGGCGGTGCTCAGCATGCTGACGGTCGGTCTGATTTTTAATCAGATTTTTTATTATATACTGCCGCCGATTGGAAAAGCTCTTGGAAATCCCACCTTAAGCAAGAGCCTGTTAAGCAGCCCCAGAATGGCGATATGGGCAATTCTCTTCGTCAATTTGTGGCAGGGGCTTCCGATCCCGACGCTGTTGATTCTGGCCGGTTTACAGTCCATCCCCATGGATTTGCTGGAAGCCGCCTCTTTAGACGGAGCCAGGGATTTTCAGAAATTTCGGTTTATCGCGGTTCCGTTTATTTTGCCGGTGCTCAGTGTCGTGTTGGTCCTGACACTGAAGGGTGGTCTGATGGTCTTCGATTATATCCAGAGTATGACCGGGGGCGGCCCGGGCGGAGCGACAAGAAGTATCGCACTATTGATTTATGAACATGGATTTACACAGAACAAATATGCTTACAGCATCGCGGAAGCCATCATCGCAGGTATTATTATCGCCGCGATTTCTGCGGTCCAGATTACATTTACGAATAAGAAGAAGGGGGTGTAAGTACGTGACAAAAAAGAAAAAAGTTCGTATACTTACCTATTTCGTTCTGATTTTGGGGCTGATTCTCATTCTGTTTCCGCTTTATATCACGATCGTGACAGCGTTTAAGACGAATATCCAGACGGCCAAAAGCTTTTTTACGCCCCCTCTCCCTGCAACCATGGAAAATGTGTGGGTAATCCTGACATCAAAGGAGTATTGGTCCGCCTTTAAGAACACTGCGTATATCACCGTGTTTGTGCTTCTGGGCAATATGATTATCATGCCTGCCATGAGCTACGCCATAGCGAGAAGTATGCCGTCAAGCCGTGTCTACCGGTGGATCTACTATTTTCTCCTGCTGGGAATCTTCATTCCGTTTCAGGTGAAGATGATGCCGTTGGTTAAGATGATGAGTTACCTGCATATGTTAAATCCCACGGGTCTGATCATTCTGTGCATCTCCAGTTCTACCTGCGAAAGTGTATTCCTGTTGGTCGGATATATGGGAGCGATTCCCCAGGAGATGGAAGAGGCGGCTTATGTAGATGGGGCCAGCACGTTTCAGACCTATACGAAAATTGTGTTCCCGCTGTTAAAGCCCATGCTTGCAACGGTTCTGATTAAAATGGCGCTCTGGACGTGGAACGATTTCATGCTCCCGCTGGTTACCTTAAACCGCTCCTGGAAGTACTGGACGCTGACATTGTTCCAGTATAATTTTAAGACGGAATATATGATTAACTATGGCTTGACCTTTGCAACGATTCTCATGTCCATGCTGCCGATTCTTATCTTTTACGCGTTTATGCAGAAATACATTATCAGCGGACTGACCAGTGGTGCCGTAAAATCATAGGAGGCTGTGAATGAAAATACAATATCTTGGAACCGCGGCAGCGGAAGGCTGGCCAGGGATCTTCTGTAACTGTCCGGTATGCAGGGAGGCTGTCAGAAGAGGCGGTAAAAATATACGGAGCCGCAGTCAGGCCCTGGTCGATGATTCCCTGTTAATCGATTTTCCGCCGGATTCCTATTACCATATGATTCAGTACCACGTCCCGATGGCGGCCGTGCAGAATATTCTTCTGACTCATGCCCACCAGGACCATTTTTATCCCCTGGACCTGACCATGAGAGGAAACGGATTCTCGGATGAGGTAACGGGAATCCTTCAGATCTATGGAAACGAATTATGCTGCGAATGGTTCGGGGAGGCCGTGAGAACCGCATCTCCATACATGGAACTGGATCGCAGACTTGCCTTTCATACCATAACGAAATTTCAAACTCTGAATTTACAGGGATATACCATTACTCCCCTTCCTGCGCTTCATGACAGGAGGCAGAACTGCCTGATCTATCTCCTGAAAAAGGACGGGAAGAAACTGCTGTATGGAAATGATACCGGCTGGTTTCCGGATGAGACCTGGAGGTTTCTGGAATGGGAGGGGCACCTTGACGGAGTCAGCTTAGACTGTACCATGGGAAGGCAAAAGGAGGGAACCAACCATATGGGAATTCCGGATAACCGGGAGGTCATAAAACGGCTTAAATTGTATGGATGCGTGGATTCGGATACGAAAATAGTGATCACCCATTTTTCCCATCATGGCGGTGTCCTTCATGAGGAATTGGAGCAGGAAGTGGGAACCGATGGCTGGTATGTGGCATACGATGGCTTTTGCCTGGAGATATAGTGGAGATGAAAAAGCTTACAAGAAAGGTAGAAACGCTGCTGCGGGGAATATCCATACGGCAGAGGCTGCTGTCTCTTGGACTGATCGTGCTGGCTGTGGCATGCGCCTGTCTGTTTTATCTGACGCTCAGATCGGTACAGGTGACCAGGGCGACCATCCGGAACAGTAACTCTACGGTGGTGACTGTCATCTCCATCAACCTGGATGACTGGCTGAGAGATTTGTATATTGCCACGAAAATGCCGATTCTGCAGGCGCCGGACCGGACGGAAATCTATAATTTTCTGACCGCCAATCAGGGCGATATTACAAGAAGCTCCAGCGAAGACCGGTATACCTATTTCTATAATGCATATAAGGAATGCTACGCCCTGATGGAAATGAATTCCCGCGTTTCGACGATTGATATTACAGACTTAAAGGGAAATTACTTAAGAACGCTTTCCACGGAAGATCACGATATGGTATATAAAGAGATATCCGGAAATTACTATTATATGCACAGCTACGTGATGGGGAAGATGAATCTGGATAAAACGTGGACGGAGCGCGTCATGAAGCTGCGAGGCCGGATGTACTGCCTTCCTAAGGATCTGATTGAAGGGACAGACCATTTCATAAAACAGGATACTTCGTTCTATGCAGCTCGGGCGATCGTGAATTCCGACACGGTAAGACCGATCGGTATGATCCTGATCCGATGTGACGTAGAGCCGCTTCTGGACTATTTCAAAGATAAACGGACGTTTTCCAGCCAGAAGCTGTCTGTTTTTAACCGGGAGGGAGAATTGCTGTTCGGTGATTTGGATGCAGAATACACATCGGAACTTTCACGGGCGCTTTCCTTTGGGGATGACAACAAAAAGACATCGGCCCGTTCACAAAAGCTGAATATCGGAGGCAGGCGGTATCTGGGCGATTATACGGTGACAGCGGAGGGATATACAGCGGCCGTCCTGACCCCTTATGATGTCTATGTGGAATATATCATACGCCAGGAACGGGCATTTTTTATTTTCATGTGCCTTGTGCTGGCAGGACTTGCCGTTTGCTTCAGCAGTATTGTGAACAGTATCAGGAATCCCCTGCGCCATTTAGAAGCGGCCTGCAAGGAGGTGGAAAAGGGGAACTTTTCGATAACACTGGATGATGAGGGAAAGGATGAACTGACTCATTTTTCAAAGTCCTTCGAGACCATGACCTCCGAGATTCAGCTCCTGATCCAGGAAAAGTATGAGCAGAAGCTGCAGTATAACCACCTGGAGATCCAGATGCTCCGGGCGCAGATCAATCCTCATTTTTTATATAATACGCTGGAGAGCATATCTGCTGGAGCCTATTTGAAAGGAGAAAAGGAGCTTGCCTATATGGCTGTCCTTTTAGGGCGCAGTCTTCGCTACAGTATCTCCCAGCCGGATGATACGGTTACCGTGCGCCAGGAACTGGACGAACTCCACGATTATATGGAGCTTCAGAAAATCCGCTATAAGGAGCAGCTGAATTTCTGTGTCAGCATAGAGGAAGAACTCTATGACCACCGGATTTTGAAGCTTCTGCTGCAACCGCTGATTGAAAATGCGGTCTACCACGGCATCAGCATGCAGACGCAGAACGGCAGCATTGAGCTGCTGGGATATGTGAAGAACGAAAAAATCATCTTTAAGGTCATTGATAACGGTCCGGGGATTGAAGAACCGTACCTGACGGATTTGAATGATTACATACAGGGGAAAAATGAGAAATTTAAGACCATAGGACTGCGCAATGTAAACCGGAGGATACAGCTGTTTTATGGATCGCAGTATGATGTCCATATCGAATCCAGTCCCCCTTTCGGAACCAGTGTGATCGTGGTTATTCCCGCAAGGGCATATGCTGCGTCGCTTGCGGCAGGGGGCCTGGCTCCATTTGCAGAAAGGAAGATGTGAATTTGCAGATTTTAATAGTTGATGACGACGATGCGATCCGTGCGGTTATACGGAAATTTATAAAAGAGGATTCCCAGTGCAGTTTTGCGGCTGTCTTTGAAAGCAGGGATGGGATCGAGGCATTTGAAAAAGTATGTATGTATCCTATTGATATTATATTTACCGATGTAAAGATGCCAAGGTGCTCCGGAATCGGACTGATGGAACGGCTTAACGGTCTTCAGTATGATGGGCAGATCATAGTGATCAGCGGATTTGATGATTACGAATACGTCCATTCGGCACTCCGTTATGGGGCGGTGGACTACCTTCTGAAGCCGATTGATCCTGACGATTTTTCCATGGTCCTTCAAAAGTGCATGAGAAGCGCAGAGCGGACAAACTATCTGAAAAAATTTTACAACCACCAGATGGGGCTGGAAAAGCTGATGCTGATCCAGCAGCACCGGGTGGAACAGCTGATGCAGAACGATAAAATCGATGAACTGGTCTCGGAATACGCCGGAGATTCTGTCATGGTTCTGCAGGAGGTGTTCCGCGGCTATCAGCCCAAAAAGGAGGAGACCGAGACACTTTTTATCGCCACTCAGAATGCGTATGCAAAGGTCAGCAGCAGTTTTAAGCTGCTGCAGGGGATTTATCAGGGACTCTGGGTGGTGATCGTCAATGATATCAGTAAAAAGCAGTATGAAAAGCTGAAAGTAATGCTAAAGAAAAAATATAAATATATTGCAGTCAGCGATTTATTCTGCCTTTCCAGTGCAGACCATGTCTTTGACCAGTGCAGACAGGCCCTCAGCCTGACCTTTTACGATTTCCCGGACAAAGGAACTGATGAAGGAGAGTCCTCCGCGGGCCTGGTGGATGAGGTATGCCTTCATATCTGTAACGGCAGCTTTGACGGGCTGCAGAAGTCCTCGGAGAAGCTGTTTGCCTATCTGTGCAGGTCCAGAAAGAATGTAGGAGATACGAAGAAGCTGCTGTCTGATATCGTGTACAGGGTGATGGCGAAGGACAACGGGTTTATCCGGGTCATCAGCCATTACAAACTGACCGATATGGACCTGGTAAATGTCATACAGACAGCGTATTCGGCTTACGATTTATATAAGCGTTTTCTGGAGCTGTGGCATCAGTATATTTACGATTACCACGAATATGCAAAAGAGAGTGCAAACAGCTTTATGGTTCAGAAAGCGGTCCGGTACATTGAGGCTAATTACAGGAAGGAAATTACACTCCCGGATGTGGCTGACGAGGTGAAGCTTCATCCCAATTATTTTTCTACACTCTTTAAAAATGAGACGGGAGTGACTTTTGTCCGTTACCTGCGCCGATACCGCATCCAGAAGGCGCTCCAGCTGATGAAGGACTCGTCTCTGAAGCTGTATGAGATTGGAGAGCTGATTGGGTACCCGGATACGACTACCTTTTATCGTGTCTTTAAGGAAGAGATGGACATGTCCCCCAACCAGTACCGCAAGATGATTGATATCGATAAATAAGTGCACGGGTATCAGTACGCCCTGCACCCTCTAATAGATAAGACTCATCACAATCCCCTGCGGAAAATCTCCGTACTTTTCCCCGAATAAATTGATGCCTCCGATATGCCTGGCATCTTTTTTTATCTGGATTAGCAGCGAGATGTAGGGGTGATCCTGGAGCTTTAAGTCTTTGAGCGACAACTGCGGATCGATCAGGCGCCCGTCTAAGTAGCTGCCGCTTTCCCGGACGGAGAAGTTTTTTAACAGTCCGTACTGCGTGCGGCCATTGGGCCAGGCGGGGGGAGTCAGTCGGCCGCGGCGGGCACCGTAATCTCCGGGGGAACAGTAGGTGGCGACCTCGTTCCCATTGATGGAGACGGTGATGTCGGACGGCCAGTCCTCCAGGAAGCCGGGGGCTTCGGAACAGAGCTCCATGCAGAAAGAAATTTCGTGGAGCTCCAATAAGGGATTGGTCAGGTTGGGAAAGCGGTATTCCACGAAGCCCTGCTGGAACCAGATTAGCTGTGCATTTCCACGCAGCGGGGAGTAGAAGGTGCGGGCGCTGTCGTAAGCATCCATGACGCCGTTCTCATCTGCCAGACCGCAGGTAGGCTCTACCTCAATCTGATAGTAATTGCCCACAGGCATATCCAGGGTGATCGTATTATCAGCCAGATCCGCGTCCGCGTCAAAGGTCTCCAGGTGAAAAGTCTGCATGCTGCAGATACAGACACGCATGGAACCGTGCAGGCCGGGCTGGGTTTCCGTGACGATCAGCTTCGCCTCTTCCAGGATCTTGATGTGCAGCGCCGTGGAGGACACGGGGATGGAGAGAATATCCGCGATCTCCTGTAAAGAGAGGGGCGTATTTTTCAACAGGTTTAAAATATTGAGGCGGATTGGAGAGGACAGGGCTTTTCCGATCCTGACAATCTGCTCGTGATGGGCCGGATTGCTTAAGTGAAGCTGGATATCACGCTCACCGATGATCTTAACCGGGGCTTTCTGTTTTCGTGACATGAACGGTTCCTCCTTTTCTTACATTATTTTTTAATTACTGTAATTTAAAACCATATATTTATTATATAAAAAATGTAATAAAATATCAACTGTAATAAAAAAGTAGTACAATATTTAGTAAAATTAAATAAAAATATAGACGCAATATAAAACATACTTGATATAATATACAAAATATGGTAAGATAAATTATGCAATAAATGTGGAATGACAGAGAGGGGATTGCATAAAACGGGGTGAAATTTCTCTGTTTAATACATATTTATTGTAATTAAAGTTGGGTTAAAAATCAAGTAGGAATAAAAAAGAAAAGGAGAGGGAGAAATGAGAAAAATGAAGAAAATGATGTCACTGACAATGGCGGCGGTTATGACTCTGTCGTTAGCAGGATGCGGCGGCGGAGGAACAGCACCGGCGACGAAAGCGGCGGAACCGGCGGAGACCAAGGCGGAGACAACGGCCGAGGCCAAAGCGGAGGAGACGACTGCGGCACAGTCGGCGGGGGAAAAGACGACGATTACGTTTATCAACGGCTTTACCGGCGGCGACGGTCCGTTTATGACCAAGATTGTGGATGCGTTTAATGAGTCCCAGGATCAGTACTTTATCGAGCAGCTTCAGGATGCAGACCATTACACGAAGTTCAAATCGGATGATTTCGACATGCTGATTATCCATGCGGACTGGATTTCCACGTATCACGCGCTGGGCCTTTTAAGAGAAGTATCTGACATCTATGAGAAGGCGGGGCTGTCCTTTGAGAATGACTGGCATCCGATTACCCAGACGTATGCCAAGTACGACGACGGAATTTTTGCTTTCCCGTTAGACTTATACGCAGAGACCTTCTACTACAATAAAGAATACGTAAAAGAAATACCGAAGACGTACGACGATATGAAGGCACTGCGCGATCAGCTGGATTCTGAAAATTCAGGAATCTACCCGATGTCGATCCCGCTTACCGGCGACCATCAGTGGGCATGGATGACGGCTCTCGGCCAGTCCGGATGCAACTGGGTGGAAGGCGAGCACATCAAGATGGACACCGATGAGATCGCAGACGCATTTATGAAGATTCATGACCTGATCTATAAGGATCATATCAGCGCGGCCGGCTTAGGCGACAACGACCATTTCAACACCTTTATCAAAGAATCCAAGGACAACACCAATGTCAGCGCAGCTACAGCTCTGACGGGACCGTGGAATTACACGGCTGCCAAAGAAGTTCTGGGCGACAATCTGGGAATCGGCACACTTCCGCAGCTGTACGGTGACACGAAAGTGGTTCCGGCCGGCGGCCATACCTTCGGCGTATCTGCAAAGGTGACAGACGAGAAGAAGATTGACGGAATCGCAGCATTTATGAAATTCGCATACCAGCCGGAGATCATGTTAAACTGGGCAGATTCCGGTCAGGCTCCGATTCATTTAAAGACCATGGAACTGGTAAAACAGTCTCCAGAGAAGTATCCGGTTGCCAATGTAAACTATCAGATCTTTGATTACGCCATGATTCTTCCGGCCATCTACAATATCAGGGAACAGGTGAAATACGTCAATACAACCGTATGGTCCATGGTAATCCAGACTCCTGATTTAAAGAAAGAGGATTTGATGGAGGAGCTGAAGAACGCAACGGAGATTGCGACAGAATTATCTGAATTATAATCGTTAAACCATGAGGGGCTGCCGCTTTTTAAGAATATGAGTGCGGCAGCCCTTTCTGAGTCGCTGTTCCCGCGGGGGAGCAGCAATATTTCTGACGCAAGCTGCAGGGCAGCAGACGGGAGGTTATCATGAAGAAAAGAAAAGGCACGGCAGTGCTGTTTATCATTCCCTTTCTACTGTTTTTTCTACTGTTCTGGCTGATCCCATTTGTATACGGTATCGCGATGAGCGTAACAAAATACAGTCTGATTCAGGGAAACAAAGGGTTCGTGGGATTCGCGAACTACATCAAGATTTTATTTTCCTCATCCATGTACCACAAATCATTTATTCAGGGATTGAGCAATACGGTAATATTCGTCGTGCTCACCACTCCGTTTCTGGTGTTTGGAAGCCTGTTTCTGGCGCTTCTGCTGGACCGGCTGCCGGAACGGATGAAGGGGATTTTCCGGACGATTTATTTTGCATCCTATTCCGTTTCCGTAACCGCTGTGGCGGCGGTGTTCGTATGGCTGATGAAGGGAAACGGCGGTTATTTTAACAACATGCTGCTCAGCATGGGAATCATTAAGTCACCGATTCCCTGGATGGAGCAGCAGCCATTTGTATGGGTGGCGCTGACGGTAGCCACGGTCTGGTGGACGATCGGCTACAATATGATGCTGTTTGTCAACGCACTCAATGAAATTGACACCAATCTGTACGAGGCCTCCGCCATGGATGGCGCAGGATTCTGGGTACAGCTCCGATACATCATTCTGCCAAATATCAAAAACGTGTTTTTCTTTGTCCTGATGACGACAATCATCGCTTCCTTCAACGTCTACGGCCAGCCAAGGCTGATGACGAAGGGCGGGCCGGGAGAGACTACGAAGCCCCTGATCATGATGATCACCTCTACGATCATGGACCGCAACGATCTGGGCGTGGGAAGTGCGATGACGATTCTCATGGGAGTGGTCATCATCCTCTGCTCTGTCGGACAGTATTACCTGACCAAAGAGAAAGATAATTTAAAATAGGAGGGCGGCAAGATGAAAAAGAAATATTTTAACCGGATTTTGCTGGTCATGTGTGCCTGCGTGATCGCATACGCGTTTCTGCTGCCGCTGCTCTTCATGCTGTTTACCAGCTTTAAGGGCCTGGCGGAGGCGATGACCTCTTCTACACTGCTGCCCCATACATGGACGCTGCAGAATTACAGGGATTTGTTTGCCAGCACCTCCACGGCGCCGATCTTTAAATGGCTGATGAATACGGCGGTGGTGACGGTCAGCGGTACGATATTGAGAATTACGACCAGCGTTCTCGCGGCTTACGCGCTGGCGCGTCTTCCGGTTCCCGGAAAGCGGTTCATCGTGGTGGGGCTTGTATGGGCGATGGCAATTCCGGAGATCGTGACATTTTTCCCATTGTTTTATATCTTCAAGCAGATTAATATGCTCAATTCGCTGCTGCCGCTGATCTTACCCTCCGGCTCCGGCGTTATGTGTATCTATCTGATCTATAACTTCCTGCTGGCGTTCCCGAAGGAGCTGGAGGAGGCCGGGCTGGTGGAAGGCGCCAATGTCTTCCAGGTGCTGTGGCACATCGTTCTTCCGTCGGTGAAGCCGGTGGTGATCACACAGGCCTTTATCACATTTCTCGGACTCTATAACAGCTACCTCTGGCCGTCGCTGGTGGTCAACAAGCAGGAGAACCGGACTGTGACACTGGGAATCGCCGCGCTGGTCCTGGGGGAAAATTATACGAACCCCGGCCTTATGATGGCATCGACCCTCGTATCGGTGGTGCCTGTCCTGATTATTTTTATGTTTGCCAATAAGTATGTCGTTAAAGGATTTACACAGTCGGGTATCAAATAAGCTTGGAGGATTAAGTATGAGAGATGAGTATCCGCGTCCTGATTTTGTGAGGAGTGAATGGGTAAATTTAAATGGGGCCTGGGATTTTTATCTGGGCGGAGAAAAGAGAACGATCGAGGTGCCATACGTATGCCAGTGCAGAAAGAGCGGGATCGGTGAGCGGATTCGTGAGGATGCCGTCGTGTATGAACGGACCTTTTTCGTGCCGGATACCTGGAAAGGGCGGTCGGTGCTGCTGAATTTCGGTGCGGTCGATTACTTTTGCCGGGTGTGGGTCAACGGGCAGTGCGTCGGGACCCATTCCGGAGGCCAGACGCCTTTCAGCTTTGATGTGACCCACTGCCTGAACTGGGGGGAAGAGTGCATCCGCGTGGAGGTGGAAGACTGGCTGAAGGATGAGCAGATTGCCAGGGGAAAACAGTACTGGGAGGATGAATCCAGCTTTATCTGGTATACACCCAGCACTGGAATCTGGCAGACGGTATGGCTGGAGCCGGTGTCCGCGTCGCGGTTTTCCTGGATTCGCTTCACGCCGGACATCGATGAAGGTACGGTGAAGATTGACTACCGGCTGGAGCAGGGGACTGCGCTTCCGTGCGAGGCGATGATCACCATCTGCCGGGAGGAAAAGCCTGTTTTTAAAGGTACCGTGTGGTGCCGCGAGTTGTGCAGCACCATCACGGTGGATGTATTTCAGAAGAAGGCGTTAAACGGTTCCTTTCATTTTGTGGGAGCATACTGGTCTCCGGAAAATCCCAATCTCTATGAGGTCACCATGGAGCTTAAAAACGGCACGGAGGTGACCGACCGGGTGGAAAGCTATTTCGGCATGCGGAAGGTCCGGATCGAAGGCGGAAGAATCTATCTAAATAACCAGCCCTATTATCAGAAGCTTCTCTTAGACCAGGGGTACTGGGAGGAGAGCCTGATCACGGCGCCGTCCGATGAGGATTACAAAAATGATATCCTGATGTCCAAGGCCATGGGCTTTAACGGGTGCAGGAAGCATGAAAAGGTGGAAGATCCCAGATTCTTATACTGGGCGGACCATCTGGGATTTCTGGTGTGGGAGGCGATGGCCAGCTTCTGGGTCTATACGCCGGAGGGGGCCTGTGCCTTTATGAGAGAGTGGATGGATGTGATCCGCAGGGATTACAATCATCCCAGCATCATTGTGTGGGGGATGCTGAATGAGAGCTGGGGCGTCCCCGGCATCTATGAGAATCAGGAGCAGCAGAGCTTTTCGAAATCCCTCTATTATATGGCCCGCAGCCTGGATTCCACCCGCCTGGTGATATCCAATGACGGCTGGGAGATGACGGACACGGATATCTGTGCGGTTCACTCCTACCAGCACGGAAGAGAGGACGACCAGAAGCAGCAGGAATTATATAAAAATTGTTTAAAAGAGATCGACGAGCTGCCTAAGATTGTGGAAAAACGGTTGTTTGCAAAGGGCCATTCCTATCAGAAGCAGCCGGTGGTGCTGACTGAGTTCGGCGGAATCGCAGTCTCGGAGGACGAGAGCGGCTGGGGCTATACGGCGATCGGACGGTCGGAATTCTTAAAGGAATACAGCAGGATTCTTGACGCGGTCTACGATTCAGACTTGATCTGCGGATACTGTTATACGCAGCTGACCGATGTGGAACAGGAGACCAACGGCCTTCTGACAAGCACCCATCAGTATAAATTTGACCCGGAAAAAATTAAGGAAATCAATGACAGGAGGAACCGGTAATGAAAGTAGTTGCACACCGGGGATACAGCGGAAGGTATCCCGAGAATACGATGCTGGCGTTTCAGAAGGCGGTGGAGGCCGGATGTGATGAGATTGAGCTGGATGTCCAGCTGACAAAGGATGATGTGGTGGTGGTCCTTCACGATGAGCGGATCGACCGGACCACGGACGGCGCCGGCTATGTCCGTGATTATACATACGAGGAATTAAAGCAGTTTAACGCGGCCAAATGCTGGGACGGAAGGTACGACAGGATGGCGATTCCCACGTTTGAGGAGTACTGCATCTGGGTGAAGGATGAGCCTGTGACCACTAATATCGAGTTTAAAACCAGCATTTACTATTATGAGGGGCTGGAAGAAAAGACGATAGAGCTTTTGAGAAAGTATCATCTGGAAGAGAAGGTGATGTTCTCGTCCTTCAACCACGTGTCCCTGTTAAAAGCGAAGGAGCTGGAACCGGATATAGCGTGTGGAATACTGGTGGACGACGAACTGGGCAACGCGGGATATTACTGCAGCCAGTACGGCTTTGAGTGTTACCACCCCAATGGAGCGAAGCTGACCGGCGCCGTGGCGGAGAGCTGTGCCCGCCATGGGATCAAAATCAATGCCTGGACCATCAATGATATGGCTCTGCTGGAAAGGCTGGGCGACTTGAACTGCAGCGGGGCGATTACGAATTTTCCGGGTATCTGCCGCGCCTGGCAGCAGGCAATGCAGAAATAGGGAAGATTACTTTACATACAGGGAAGGCGGAAATAAGTCGTTGAAGGAACAGAGAACTGCACTGCTTGAAAAAACTGAATTGCTTAATAAAACAGAATTATTTGTCCTGGACATGGATGGAACCTTTTATCTGGGTGACCGGATTCTGGATGGAGCGCTTGACTTTTTAAAGGCCGTGGAGGAAACGGGGCGCAGATACCTGTTTTTTACGAACAATTCTTCAAAATCACCGAAGGTCTATCTTGAAAAACTGAAGGGGATGAACTGCATAATCGGCCGGGAGCAGATTATGACCTCAGGAGATGTGATGATCCAGTACTTAAAGAGCTGCCATGCGGACTGCTCTGTGTATCTGGTCGGCACACCGGCTCTGGAGGAGAGCTTTCGGGAGGAGGGAATCCGTCTGACGCAGGAAATGCCGGACGTGGTGGTGATCGGTTTCGATCTGACCCTGACCTACGAAAAGCTGGAGCGGGCGTGTACCTATATCAGGAACGGAGCCGAATTCCTGGCAACCCATCTGGATATCAACTGCCCTACGGAAGAAGGCTTTATCCCGGACTGCGGCGCATTCTGCGCGGCCATCTCCCTGTCTACGGGAAAGCAGCCGAGATACGTCGGTAAGCCTTTCCCCGAGACCGTGGAAATGATCCTGAAGAAAACAGGAGTGGACAGGGATCGTATCGCCTTCGTGGGCGACCGCCTGTACACAGACGTGGCCACCGGTGTGAACAATGGCGCCATGGGAATGCTGGTGCTGACCGGGGAAACGAAGAGGGGGGATCTGGAGGGGGCGGAGGTCGTCCCGGATGGCGTGTATCTTTCCTTGAAGGAGATGGGGGAGCTGCTGAGGACTCATCGGGAAGATTGAGAGCGGCATACTGCCAGAAAGCTGGACTTGACATTTAAATCTGCTTCTGCTATTATAAACATACCGACGGTATGTATGTAAAAGGAGGGGAGATTATGGCACGTAATAAGTATCCGGAGGAGACTGTTCAGAAGATCCTGGATGTGTCCCGCACATTGTTCCGGGAGAAGGGGTATGAGCATACGACGATCCAGGATATTGTAAGTGCACTGGGAATGTCGAAGGGAGCAGTCTACCACCACTTTAAGTCAAAGGAAGAGATTATGGACCGGCTGACCGATGTCTACTACGACGAGGCCGGGTGGTTTATGGATATTCGGCTGGACCCATCCTTAAATGGCCTGGAAAAGCTGAAGGAGATCTTTTATTATCTGTTTACGGATAAGAAAAAATTTGAGCTGGATAAGCTGATGCCGTATACCAACAGGGATAATCCGAGGCTCCGTACCCTGATTCTGGATTCCACCATACATGATTCTGCGCCGTTTATCGCAGATCTGATCGAGGAGGGAATCCGGGATGGCTCCATTTCTGCCACACGGCCCAAGGAACTGTCTGAGATGATGATGATTCTGATGAATGTGTGGGTGGGCATGTACGCGGAAAACAGAGAGGATTTTCTTGTAAAGGTCGATTATTACCAGGAATTCTGTGAGAAGATGGGCATTCCGGTTATCGATGACCGCATAAAAGAAGCTTTTATCTGTTATTTTGATGAGGTAATAAAAGAACAGCCAGGGTGGGCGTAATCCCACCCTTCTTTTTTACAGTTATACATACCAACCGTCGGTATTAAAAATAAGGAGAATATAAAAAATATGAATTCACGCCTGTTTCAACGAGACTTTACGATTATGATTCTGGGACAGATTATTTCGCTGTTCGGCAATGCGATTCTGCGTTTTTCACTGTCACTGTATGTTCTGGAGGTTACGGGATCGGCTGCGGTGTTTGGCACCATTCTGGCCGTATCCATGATTCCTACGGTGCTGCTGTCACCGTTCGGCGGTGTTTTGGCGGACCGTCTTCCGAAGCAGAAGATCATGACGATTCTGGATTTTGTAACGGCCGGACTGATCGTGTTTTATGATGCGGTTTATGGGAGTGCGGGGAATCTGGCTGCTGTCACGATCTTTATGATTCTGCTGACTCTGATCCAGGCATTTTACCAGCCGTCTGTTCAGGCCAGCATCCCGCTTCTGGCTTCCCAGGAGCAATTGATGGCGGCTAACGGGATAGTGATGCAGGTCCAGGCGCTTGCAGGCCTGCTGGGGCCGATCCTGGCCGGGATGCTGTACGGGATTGGGGGTGTGAAGCCCATACTTGCGGCCAGCGCGGTCTGCTTTTTCTTATCGGCGGTGATGGAACTGTTTCTGCGTATCCCTCACGAGAAGAGAGAGGCCGATGGATCACCGGTGCGTATGGCACTTCTCGATTTAAAGGGAGCCGTCACTTACTTAATCCGGGAGAATACCTGTCTTTTTAAGCTGCTCATCGTGGTTGCAGGAATCAATCTCTTCTTATCTGCCCTCTTTATCATAGGTCTGCCGTATCTGGTTAAAATATATTTAGGCATGTCGGCGCAGGCTTATGGATTTGCCGAGGCGGCCATGGGGATGGGCTCGATTCTCGGCGGGCTGGTATCCGGTCTGGCAGGGAAGAAGATTCCATTTAAGCATTCCCACTATTTCCTGTTGGGGACGCCGCTGCTTTTGATACCGGTGATTCTGATTCTGCTGTTCCAGGCTCCTGGGAAGATGATTTATGCGGTTCTTCTTTTTTCTGTTATGATCGGAATGGGCTTCGCTGCGTTATTTACCATTGCGGCGCAGACCTTTATTCAGAAGAGCACGCCGGTTCATATGCTGGGGAAAGTCGGCGCATTCGTATCCACCATCTGCGTCTGTGCGCTGCCCATCGGCCAGGCGATGTACGGCGGACTCTTTGAGCTGTTTTCCGGCAGTCCATGGGTGGTGGTTTTGGTTGGAACCGTGATCAGCATGATGCTGGCGTATGCGGCCAAGAGGACATTACGGAACGCAGAGGCGTAAATACCGCTGTTTTATGTGAAATCTCTGTGAAAATGTAGAATTTATCCGGCCGTTTTGTTACAATAATAATCAGAAAATGGCTTACAGTTCAGGAGGTTATCATGGAACAGTTGAAGATATTAGTAGTAGATGACGAGGCCAGAATGAGAAAGCTGGTAAAGGATTTCTTGAGTGTTAAGGGATTTACGGTGCTCGAGGCTTCCAACGGTGAAGAGGCGGTGGATCTGTTTTTCGAGCAGAAGGATATTGCACTGATTATTCTGGATGTGATGATGCCGAAGATGGATGGCTGGGAGACATGCAGAACGATCAGAAAATATTCCCAGGTGCCGATCATTATGCTGACGGCCAGAAGCGAGGAGCGCGACGAGCTGCAGGGCTTCAACCTGGGTGTGGACGAATACATTTCCAAGCCGTTCAGCCCGAAGATTCTGGTGGCGCGCGTGGAAGCGATCTTACGAAGAAGCAACGCCGTCTCTTCCGACTTAATCGAGATCGGAGGAATCCGCATCGATAAAGCGGCGCATCAGGTTACGATCGACGGTCAGAACATTGATTTGAGCTATAAGGAATTTGAACTTCTGACGTATTTTGTAGAGAACCAGGGAATTGCCCTTTCGAGAGAGAAGATTCTAAATAATGTGTGGAATTACGATTACTTCGGAGATGCGAGGACGATCGATACCCATGTAAAGAAGCTCCGGAGCAAGATGGGAGAGAAAGGGGACTATATCAGGACCATCTGGGGAATGGGCTATAAATTCGAGGTGACTGAATGAGACATTCCATAAAAGCCCGCTTTGCCATGATTTTCGTAGGGTTGATGGCATTCGTGCTGATTGCTACCTGGTGTGTGAACAACTGGTTCCTGGAAAGCTTTTATACCATGGACAAGGTAGCCACACTGGAAAAGGCATACAACGGAATTGACCGGATCGTTACGGAAACCGAAAAAAAGGGCACCGATATATTCGAGTATTTTAAGAGCACCTATGATCCGAACCGTGAAAATGAAGGTCCGGTCCAGCAGATGTTCCGGGTCCTCGGTGAAAAATATAATATGAACATCGTGCTGATGGACAGCGCCACCGATCAGGTTCTGATCTCCAATACGGGGGAGCGCGACTACTTGTCCAGCCGGGTTCAGGGATATATCTTTGGCAAGGACATGCCTAAGGTCAGCATTTTAAAGACCCACGACAATTATTTTATCCAGAAGACGTATGACAAGCGCTCCGATTCTTATTATCTGGAGAGCTGGGGGTATTTTTCGGATAATGCGACCATCTTTCTGATGTCCACGCCGCTGGCCAGTATCCGGGAGAGCGTGGATCTGGCCAACCGTTTCCTGGCATACGTGGGAATCGCGGCGCTGTTTGTGGGAAGTGTGTTTATTTACTTTACCACGAAAAAGATCACTTCCCCGATTCTCCAGCTTGCGAATCTGTCGGAGAAGATGTCCAACCTGGATTTCGACGCCAAATACACAGGCCAGGCGGAGGATGAGATCGGTGTGCTGGGGAACAGCATGAACCGTCTGTCCGATACACTTAAGGAGACCATCGGTCAGCTGAGAACGGCCAACACGGAGCTGCAGCAGGACATCGAGGAAAAGATCAAGGTCGATGAGATGCGTAAGGATTTCATAGCCAACGTGTCCCATGAGCTGAAGACGCCGATCGCGCTGATTCAGGGGTACGCGGAAGGCCTGACGGAAGGGATGGCAGAGGACCCGGAGAGCAGGGATTATTACTGTGAAGTCATCATGGATGAGGCCAATAAGATGAATAAGATGGTGCGCCAGCTCCTGACCCTGTCAGCGCTGGAGGCCGGCAACGACGCCCCGGTCATGGACCGGTTTGACTTAACTGACTTAGTCCGCGGAGTAATCACGTCCGCAGGTATTCTGATTCAGCAGAAGGAAGCGGAGGTGCACTTAGAGGACTGCGGTCCGGTCTACGTATGCGCGGATGAGTTTAAGATCGAAGAGGTAGTGACAAACTATTTGAATAATGCGCTGAATCATCTGGCCGGCGAGAAAAAGATCGTCATCACTGTGGAAGACAACGGGGAGGAAGCTCTCGTCACGGTATTTAACACAGGAAATAATATCCCGGATGAGGATATCCCCAATCTATGGACGAAGTTCTATAAGGTGGATAAGTCTCATACGAGGGAATACGGCGGCAGCGGAATCGGGCTGTCAATCGTGAAGGCGATCATGGACTCACACAGAAAGGCCTGCGGAGTGAGAAATGTGGAAGGCGGAGTGGAGTTCTGGTTTACGCTGGATTGTTATAGGGAACAGGGATAGATCTGGTATAATGTATTGTAAGCCCTTGTGCATAGAGTGCCTGATATTCGCATCAGGCACTCTATGCACAAGGGCTTATGATACATTATGCTAGTGTCAGGCGGTGTGGAATGGCGGCACCGCCTGACATATAATATGAGTTATAAATACGCATGATGGTTGTAAAGTGATCCGCGATATGATAAAATAAATTTGTATAATTGAATAGAAGTCAGAGGATAGCCTGATGATTCCCCTCAGAAGCTGGATATACCACGGACAGCGGCCGGATGGCAATGCTGTTATGAAAATCCGGTTTGCTGCTTTCGCGAGAATGGGCGAAGGGGGAAATGTAATATGAATACACTTGAAGTGTTGACATTAGTGCTGGTGATATTTGCAGCACTGACTTACATAGAGATTCATCAGAATAGAAAATAGCTATCCTCTATTGCAGTAGAGGATAGCTGTGTAACTAAAAATTACACCAGATATCTGAAGCGTAATCATCAGACGAACGACTGTCTCTTTGATTACTTCTAAGTAAATTATACACTGGGGGCTTGTTTTTTTCAAGCCCCTTTTTAAATTTAGTCTTTCGACAATGTTTCTGGTTGAAGCTTCCGAAACACAAACTTCGCTGGCTGCGGCCGCTCAGCTGGGAGTGATCTTCCTGTCCTGAAGCGATTGTTCTGTCCGGGAGTGTTCTTCCTGTCCTGAAATGATCTTCCCGTCCTGACAAGATAAAGCAAGTGCTGTCATCTTGTCCGCAACGCGTAAAATTTTATTACGGGTTACTGCAGTCTTTCGCAAACAGCCGCTGCTGCCTCTCCACCCGTTCCTTCACCTGTTTCAGAAAGCTTTCCGGCCCCAGCACCTTTACCACTGGTCCGAAGGAGAGAATCTGTATCAACAGCTCCGTCTCCACATCTCTGCTGTAATAGATCCGGCAGAGGTACTTACCGGAGTCACCCAGCTTTTCCGTCCGTTTCTTGTAGCAGGCGAAATGAAGCATGGTCCGTTCCAGCGCATTGCGCTCATTGGATATTTCCAGGACCACAGGTTCCCGGCAGAGGGAGTGTTCTAAGCAGGCATCGATATCGGGCCGAATCTCCAGGGATTTTCCAGTATCTTTAATCCGCATGATCCGCGACAGATTCAGGATAGTCAGACGGCTTAAGCTGTCATCCTTCCGAACCCGGACTGCCATGAGACGGAATTTGTCGTCCCTGGCAGAGTATTCGAGCCGGCAGGGAAGGTATCGGAATGTAGTTAAGTGGTTTTTTGCCGAAAAGTAATCGATGGCCAGGATCCGGTTCTCCCGGATCCCTTCCAGAACCGCTTGAAAATGCTCCCGGTATGAATCGAGTTCATACCCGTCTCCGTCGGAATACTGGTCAAAATAAGAAAAGTCCTCCGGATAAAATAACGGCTGAACATTTCTTAACGAAAGATCCAGCTTCCGGCACTCCTCGTCAGTAAAAAACAGGCGAAATCTGGGATCCGCGGAGACGGCTTTCAGCCAGGAACGCTGGAGCCCGGTCAGCGGCAGCGGCTCCGGTGCCTTTACCCGGGAGTAAAAGAGCGGCTTGACGGACGGCCCCTCCGGCGACTTGACGAGTAAATTCCATTCCCCGCTCACCAGCTTCGGGACGATGGCAAGGGCACTTTCCTCATAGCCGTATGTATCCGCAATACGGTTTAAGTCACTTTCTGACAGCCCGTGTTCTGCGGCCTCGTCCAGAATTCGCCGGACGACCAGAAAGTAACAGTTATAGATTTCAGAAAACAGTTCAGATTCCATCCTTGTTCACCTCCGATTCCGCCGAGAGTAAGTGAGGGGGACTTTCCGACCATTCCGCTGAACGTAAATGAGGGGGACTTTCCGCATACATCTTCGCCATGCGATCCATATCCCGGAAGAATTTCTTTTCAATCATGGAATTGGAGCAGGAGAAGGAGAGAATCCGTCCTGTAAATGTTTTGACCCACGGCATCATCTCGTTGCAGTCAAAACACTCCCGCGTGTAGCTCCAGACACCGTGATCCAACCGCGTTATGGTACCGCCGCGGCCCTCCCGTTCCAGACGCCCGATAATGTGAGCCTCCCGCTCTTCATCCAGAGACAGCGTAAAAGAAATCGACTCCATCCGTGCAGTTCGTTCCGCCGGACGCCGGAGAGGGGGACTTTCCTTTTTCCGGCCGTCACCAAAGGAAACGCCCCATGTCTTAAAAAGATTCTTTTCCAGATCCTTTTTGTGCTGTTCGTAACGGGCTTCCCCGTCATCTCCCCCTGACTCTAAGCGCGTCACCGACAGGAGATAGTCCAGCCTGAAGCTGGAGAAACGTTTTGATTTTGTCTGATGAACGATGACGTAGCGCCGGCCGGTCTGGGTACTCACCAGAATCTTTAAAGGAGTCCCTTCCACCTGTTCGGTCCGGCCTGTCTTTGCGCTCTTATTTTCCAACTGGATTTCTTTTCGTTCCCTCATGGCGCGCAGGAGCTCCAGGAGAATCTCGTCCTCCAGCGTATGGACCAGAAAGTCGTGTTTGAGACGGAATACGGTATTTTCCTTCTGAAGATTATCCAGTATGGTGCTGCCGATAAATCCGAAGGCGGCACTTCCCTGATAGAAACTGACCATATCAAGGAATCTGGGGGAACCGGTCATCTTTTCCAGCCAATCCATGGAACTCAGATTCGAGGTATTTTCCTCACAACTATTCTCACGCTTTCCGTAAAGCAGCCTTCGCCCTTCCTTCTTCGCAGTTAAAATTCCCAAAGACTCGTACTCCACCAGCTTTTTTCGAACAGTCTGGGAGTCAAAGAGGACTCCGTACCGGCTCTGGAGCTCGTCTGCCGTCTCATCTGCCGTGTGGAATCCGCCGTCTGCGAGAAAATCCAGAATCAAGAAATGCAGCATGATGTCATTGGAGGTAAAGCTCTTCGATTTCCAGGCGGAAAACAGCGGGTTGACGGCGATCCGGTTGCTGTGGGCGATGATGGCCACCGTTTTCTTCCGTTCCTCGTTGTACTCGCTGTGAATATAGGGAGAAAACCAGCTTTCGATCCTGCGGCGCTCGTTGTCGTAGGTCCGGCCGCTGCCATCGCTGTAGTCCTCCCGGGTCTTAAACCCATATACGTAAAAATCCCGCACATAGGTACGGATCCGGTCGAACCGTTTCACAAGCTCTGAAAATTCTTTCATGGTATCTTCACTTCCTTCTGGACTTCTTCTTTTGCCGCTCCGCCGGGCTCTGGGCATGTTTGAAAATTCATTCCTGCCATCTGCACGCCCCATTTCGCGGGAGCGTTGCCCCGTATTCGCTTAACGTAGCCCACTACGCTGCGCTCATTCGGGACAACGTTCCCACAAAATGTGACGCACATCTGACAGAAAGAAATTTTCAAACATGCCCTTGTAACAGCTGTTAAATTTGATTATACTTCCAATTTTTCCTGCTGTCACCAGGTTCGCACCCTTTTTTAAATGATTCCTCCGGTAAATGCTGGTAAGATAAAGTCACAACAGAGAACAAAGAACAGGAAATGGGGAATGAGATTATGTTTACATGGAAAGAAGAGCAGATGAATAAGCCGGTGAGAATCTGGCTGGAAAATATAGAAGAGGTTGAGGAAGGATGCCTGGAGCAGGCGCGCCATTTAGCGCAGCTTCCGTTTATCCATAAATGGGCGTGCCTGATGCCGGATACTCACCAGGGAAAAGGAATGCCGATCGGCGGAGTCATCGCTGCGGACGGCGTCATCATTCCAAATGCAGTGGGCGTCGATATCGGCTGCGGAATGAATTTTGTCTCTACCAATATAAAAGCAGAAGATATTAAACCGATTATGACCGGCAATGGAACCATGTTCCAGGCCATTACCGGAGAGATCATGAGAAATATTCCGGTTGGCTATAACTCTTATAAGAAGAGACAGGAATCGGAGGTATTGGACCGGTGCCTGGCGCATGCAGCCGATTATGAGAAGAATGAGACGCTGTTTCCGTTAATTGAGGATGCCTTTTACCAGATCGGTACGCTGGGAGGCGGCAACCATTTTATCGAGCTTCAGGAAGATCAGGATGGGTATCTGGGGATCATGATACACTCCGGAAGCCGCCATTTTGGAAAGGAAATCTGTGACCATTTCCACAACAGAGCGAGAGTATTAAATACCGCGTGGCACAGCGCTGTTCCGGATTCGTACCGTTTAGCGTTCCTTCCTGTGGACAGCGCGGAGGGACAGGACTATATCCTGTGGATGAACCTGGCGCTGGAATACGCGTTTGAAAACAGAAAGCGCATGATGGAGAAAACTCTGGAGATTGTGGCTCAGAAGGTGGAAAAGTACCTGGATACGACCATGGAATTTACCGAGCAGATCAATTGTCACCATAATTACGCTTCTTTGGAGACCCATTACGGGAAAGAGGTATGGGTGCACCGGAAGGGCGCCACCAGAGCCGGTAACGGTGAGTTGGCCGTGATCCCGGGTGCCATGGGTTCCTACAGCTATGTCGTCATGGGAAAAGGAAACCCGGAGAGCTTCGAGAGCTCGTCCCACGGGGCGGGAAGGGCCTATTCCAGAAAGGCCGCGATGGAGAAATTCTCCTGCGAGGAAGTCATTAATGATTTAAAAGCCCAGGGCGTCGTCCTCGGGAAAATGAACAAATCCGATGTGGCGGAGGAAAGCCGCTTCGCCTACAAAGACATTGACCATGTGATGGATCAGCAGAAAGATCTGGTCGTTCCGGTCAAAAAGCTGAAGACGGTCGGCGTGGTGAAAGGTTAGTACTGCGTTATTAATGCAAAGCTGTACTAGAACTGCACCACGCCGGAAAGAAATCGATCATAGCTGCAGAAATCATGGCGTAAAAGCCAGATGGTGCCGGCTGCTCTGCAGTACGGTATGCCGCAGTGAATTCCATCGTCCGCAAGGGCGGGGAATTATATATGATAGCGCCGAAACGGCAGGCAACTGCCATCGGAGGATGATGTGTCGCGGGTTCGAATCCCGTCTGCCTGATTCAGGCAGTAGCTAAGTTGGTATAGCAATCATTAGACACCTTTTTAGTGTCCCCTAAAAGATGGGGAGAAGGCCGGACTGCCAGGCTGCGGATCGTATTTTAGTCCTGCGGCCAGCATGAAAAGAGCCATGCGATGAGGCGGCTACCGCAGATTTCGAGTTATGCCCTGATCGGCCGAACAGGCGGAGGTGGTGAGTCATATGCCGCAGCCCGCTGCCGGCCCGGTCACGGCGAATGAAGAATCTGCCAAAGTCCATCCCGCTTTTTTGTGCGGTGGTCCGGTGTTTCAACCCGTGTAAAGAAAAGTCCGCCCGCGCGAAATGGCGATATTCACCAGCGTAAAGTGGATTATAAAAATAGAAAAGAGGGAAGGTATATGCGTATTAATGTAAATCAGACCCAGTGCGGTTTCGTTATGAAAAATGGCTGTTATGAGAAAATGATATTTGCCGGAACGTACCACTATCCGGCCTGCATGGGATATAAGGTGATTATAGAAGAGATGCGTGGGAGAGTGGGATTTAAGGAAGTCCCCTTAAAGGTTTTAAAAGAAGATGCCGCGTTTATGAGCCGTGTCACGATGGTGGAGGTACCGGAGGGGCAGCTGGGAATCCTGTATATCAACCATGCGGCGAGCGCTGTTGTAATAGACCGCGAGGCCGCTTACTGGAATGTATGGGAACCGTGTGAGCTGCGTTTCATCGACATGAGGGAGCCGGTCATGGACCGGAACGTGGAAAAGAACCTTCTGCGTCTGATCGCCCAGCAGTATTATAAGAAGATTGAGATTCTTCCGGGAGAGATGGGATTGTTGTACCAGGATAATATTCTGACGGATGAGCTGGGACCCGGAACGTATTATTACTGGCTGTACGCCCGTGATGTCTTATGCCGTATTGTGGATTTAAAAATGAAGGAACTGGAGATCAGCGGCCAGGAGATCCTGACGGCTGACCGTGTGGGAATCCGGCTGAATTTAACTGCTACATACCGGATCGCAGATCCGAAGCGGCTGGTGGAGACCATTAAGGGTGTGGAAAATCAGCTTTATACCCGTATCCAGCTGATTGTACGGGAGTGTGTGGGCCGTTACCGCCTGGATGAGATACTGGAACAGAAGGAGGCCATCTCCGGTTTTCTGGCACAGCGGATGAGGGAAGAGCAGGAGCAGTACTGCGTGGAGGTTCAGACCATCGGAATCAAGGATATTATCCTTCCAGGGGAGATTCGGGACATCATGAACACAGTACTGATCGCGGAAAAGAGAGCGCAGGCCAATGTCATCACGCGGCGCGAGGAGGTCGCCTCCACACGGTCACTGTTAAACACCGCGAAACTGATGGATGAGAACAAGACGCTTTACAAGTTAAAGGAATTGGAATGCCTGGAGAGAATCTGTACTCAGGTTGGAAATATATCCGTGGCAGGCAGCGGAACTCTGATTCAGCAGCTCAGAGAACTGATGGGAACGTAATAATAGACTAGTGCCGCACGGCGTAAATTCGCCGGGAGGCACTAGGAATTTAACTTCATATCGGACACACCGTGAAGGCGGCTGTCCTGCAACCGGGAAATTGATTGCAGGACAGCCGCTTTCCCTGGTATGCGCACTTTGCGCTGAAACGTGCAGTCTGACTTCGTTCTTGTAACAAGTGCACAATACCTTTTGATCAGTATTAACAAAAATACAGAGACGCTGGGAAAAGACTTGTTTTTACGTTTGAATTATAATATTATAATGTTATAACTTTTGGAAAGGCGGCAGCAGGAAAAATGTATTTGATGTTAGATGTTGGCGGGACAGAGATTAAGGCCGGCGTACTCGATGAACACGGCGCCATTCAGGGCGGGATCCGCCATTTTTCTTCCAATGCGAAGGCGGATCAAGAGGCGATCCTGGATCATTTTTCCATGATCATAAAGGAGATGGCGGGCCGATGGAAAGGTGTCTCCATCGATGGAATCGGCATGGCGTTTCCAGGGCCGTTCGATTATGAACGGGGTATCAGCCTGATGCAGGGACTGGATAAATATGATTCTATTTACGGTATTTCTATAGAAGAAGAGATAAAAAAGCGGACAGACTTTCTTCAGGATACAATTTTTTGTTTTCTCCACGATGTGGAGGCGTTTGCACTGGGGGAAAGCTGGTTCGGGGAAGGCCGGGAGGCGGGGCGGCTTCTGTGCCTCTGCATTGGAACGGGCACCGGGTCCGCATTTATAGAGAATAAAAAGGTGATAAAAGAGAAGACGGAGGGAGTGCCTGATCATGGCTGGATCTATAACCTGCCCTACCGGGATTCCATCATTGATGATTATCTCTCCGTTCGGGGACTTTTAAAAATCAGCAGGGAGATTACGGGAACCGAGCTGAATGGAAAAGAGCTGTATGAGCGGTGTCTGGAACAGGAGGAGAAGGCGCTCCTGGTATATCATAGATTTGGTGAGGAATTAAACCGCTGCATGTGTCCGTTTCTGGATGCGTTCCATCCGGACTGTGTCGTGCTCGGAGGGCAGATCTCAAAAAGCTTCCCCTATTTCGGGGAAGCCTTTAAAAAAGAATGTGAAAAACGGAACACGACGGTCTGCCTGGAACCGGAGACCTCGGCCAGAGCCATGCAGGGACTGTTTGTTGCCATGAGCCATTAGGATAACAGAAGATGAGGAGAGACAGAATATGTTAAATCATGAAAAGGGAGCGCCGCCACTTTATTCGCAGCTGGAATCCATAATCAAGATGCAGATCGAGCGGGGAGAGTATAACCGGGGGGATTTTCTGCCGACGGAAAAGATGCTGATGGATCAGTATGAGGTCTCGAGAGTGACGGTCAGGCAGGCCATGGCGGCCCTGTCCCAGGCCGGATATATCAAATGCTCCAGGGGAATCGGCACAGAGGTGATCTATGAGAAAATCGACGAACACATGAAGAGCGTCATCAGCTTTACGGATGAGATGAAACAGCACAATATCACTATGGAAACCACCTATTGCCGCATGGAGAAGGTCATGCCGGGTACCACCGTGGCATCAGCGCTTCAGATTCCTAAAACGGAGATGTGCTACTGCCTGACCAGAGTCCGCAGTGTCCAGGGGAAACCGCTGGTGTATACCGTTACGTATCTGAGAGATATCGTGGAGCTTCCTATGGACAGCCAGTATTATATGGAGTCTCTGTACAAATATTTAAGTGAAATCCATGAAATAAGAATTGTAAAAGGAAGGGACACACTGGAAGCGGCGCTGCCCTCTCCGGAGGTTCAGAAATTCCTGGAAATAGAGGCTCAGATGCCGGTATTTAAGCGGATCCGCCAGACATTTCTGCCGGGAGAAGACTTTCCCGAGCTGCATAACGGCGGAAAGGATGGGCTGGTCTTCGAATACTCCGTCTGCTACTATCCGGGAAACCGTTACAAATATACAGTCGATCTATAGTAACGATTCAGCCGTGGATCATCTTGCTGCCTTACGGCTGAATCGTTACGAAATTACCATGAATAACAGGGAGGCAATATCATGAATATCGCAGGTAAATATAACAATTACGATCCGCATCCGAAAAAGGTGATTCCAGGATTTGAGGATCAGGCGTGGGAAGGCGTCCCAGGTGTCAAGGCGGAGCTGACCCGCAAGGCAGAGGACATCCTGAGCCGGGAAAAAAGAGCGGTTCTCTGTCTGGATTTCTATCCCGGTGTCGCCAAAGAGGAACTGATGGAGCTGGCGCTCTCCTTAAATCCAGCAAAAATCATGGATATGGAAGACTATGCGAAATCAGAGGAAGTACTGAACCGCGAGTTTCATGACTTCATCACGGAAGACCGCGTATTCGGAGTGATCTGCCACAAGAAGCTGGCCGATTTCTTTGACGCGGCCAAGCTGGAAGCGGCGGCAGCGGAGCTGGAAGCGCAGAAGGAAGGGCTGGTGGTGATCGCCGGCGTAGGAGCCGGTCTCATAAGCAGAGGCGATATTTACGTTTACTGTGGCATAACGAGATGGGAAATCCAGCTGCGCTACCGGAAGGGAATGCCCAACTGGCACTGCACCAACAGAGATGCTCCCATTTTAACAAAATATAAGCGGGCCTTTTTTATCGAGTGGAGGCTGGCGGACCGTTACAAGAAGGAGCGGTATGATCAGTTTGATTATGTGCTGGAGAGCGAAGAAACCGGTAATCCCAAACTGATAACAGGCCAGGCTTTTCGCGGCGGCTTAGAAAAAGTCAGCGCAGAGCCGTTCAGAATGGAACCGTATTTCGATCCCGGCGTATGGGGCGGTCACTGGATGCAGGAGAATTTCGGACTGGATCCGGAGAAGGAGAATTTCGCGTGGAGTTTCGATGGAGTACCCGAGGAAAATTGCCTGAATCTTACATATGGAGACATAACCGTAAAAATACCAGCTATCGACCTGGTAATGTATCGACCTCATGAGCTTCTGGGAGAACGGGTTCACGGCCGTTTTGGCGCGGAGTTCCCCATTCGTTTTGACCTTCTGGATACCATGGGAGGCGGCAATCTGTCTCTTCAGGTCCATCCGCTGACGGAGTATATTCAGGATTCCTTTGGAATGCACTACACACAGGACGAGAGCTATTATCTTCTTGATGCGGCAGAGGACGAAGAGACTTACGTCTATTTAGGCGTGAAAAATGGGGTAGACCGCGACGCCATGGCCCGTGATCTGAAGCGGGCGGAAAAGGGGGAAATTCCATTTCCGGTGGAAGAGTATGTGAACCGGGTACCGGTAAAGAAACACGATCATATTCTGATCCCGGCGGGAACTATCCACTGCTCCGGCAAAAATACCATGGTGCTGGAGATCAGCGCCACCCCCTATATCTTTACCTTTAAGCTGTGGGACTGGGGCCGAGTGGGACTCGACGGAATCCCGCGCCCGATTCACGTGGAGCACGGTTTAAAAAATATTCAGTGGGACCGTGACACGGACTGGATATACGATAACATTGTACACCAGGAAACGGTACTGTCCAATGAATCGGGGAAAATGGTGGAGCGCACCGGACTTCACAACCGGGAGTTCATCGATACCTGCCGTTATACGCTGACCGAGGCTGCTTCAGTTGAGATGGACGATTCCGTTCATGTGATGAATCTGGTAGACGGCAGATGCGCCCGCATTGAAAGCATGGATGGCAGTTTTGAGCCATTTGAGATTCATTATGCGGAGACTGCCATTGTGCCGGCTGCCGCAAAGTGCTACCGGATTGTTCCGGAAGACGGAGAGATAAAAATGGTCGTGGCATCGGTACGCCGATAGAGAATAACAAGCAGGGGCCCCGGCTAAGCAGCAGATTCACTGCTTTGCCCGGGCCTTTGCTGTGATTAAGATGAGCGTATTGTGTGTCATAGAGAAATAAACACCATATATTGTGTATGAAAACATAAAATTGAGGGTATAATAAAAAATATCAAAAAAATTCAAAAAACATGTTGACTTTTGTCGGCTGCTTTGATATGATATACCTCGCCGCTGAAAACGGCGGCAAACTTTTCCAAAAATCTTCCAGCTGAACCGCTGAGAAAGTTTTGAAGAAAATGAAAAAAGTGGTTGACAAAAACAAATCACTGTGATAAGATATAAAAGTTGCTGCTGACACAGATCGACAGCAAACGCACTTTGAAAACAGAAGATTGAACAGTATGTAAAACCCTGAAAATTCTAATAAAATAAGCCATTGTTTGATGGCTTTGAATGAGAAAATTCAGAACGAATACAATTATTGTATACGAACCAAACAACAAGTAAAACGGGAAATAAATTAGCTAGTTAGTTGATTTTGACCCCGGATCAAACGA